>Ga0233425_10001317_pt1 | contig 56908 bp, 59 predicted proteins | sample Watercolumn_Towu_2_FD_181712 | JGI IMG/M metagenome (GOLD analysis project Ga0233425, IMG submission 181712) | Freshwater microbial communities from Lake Towuti, South Sulawesi, Indonesia - Watercolumn_Towuti2014_140_MG | ecosystem: Environmental > Aquatic > Freshwater > Lake | place... | reverse complement strand
GCTGGACGAACCGGCCGCCGGCATGAACGCAACCGAGACCGAATCCCTCAAGCAGCTCATCGAGGCGCTGCGCGCCGACGGGCTCACCATCCTGCTCATCGAACACGACGTGAAGCTGGTGATGGGACTGTGCGACCGCGTCGCCGTGCTCGACTACGGCGAGAAGATCGCCGAGGGGCTGCCGGCCAACGTGCAGCGCGATCCCAAGGTGATCGAGGCCTACCTGGGCGGCGCGGTGGCATGAACACGGAACCCATGCTCAAGGTGCACGACCTGCACGTCTCCTACGGCAACATCGCCGCGGTGAAGGGCGTCAGCTTCGAAGTGGCCGCCGGCGAGATGGTTTGCCTGATCGGCGCCAACGGCGCCGGCAAGACCACCACGCTGAAAGCGCTGGCGCGCCTGCTGCCCGCTCACGGGACCATGCATTACGACGGCCACAGCCTGCTGCACCGGGCGGCGCACGAGCTGATCGGCGCCGGCATGACCCTGGTGCCGGAAGGCCGCGGCGTCTTTGCCCGCCTGACGGTGGCGGAGAACCTCGACATGGGCGCGTATTGCCGAGGCGACAAAGGCGCGATCGCCGCCGACCTCGAGCGCGTCTATGGCCTGCTGCCGCGCCTGAAGGAACGGGCAACGCAACTCGCCGGCACGCTCTCCGGCGGTGAGCAGCAGATGCTCGCCATCGGCCGCGCCCTGATGAGCCGGCCGAAACTGCTGTTGCTCGACGAGCCGTCGATGGGTCTGGCGCCGATCATGGTGCAGAAGGTGTACGAAGTCATCCAGTCGGTCGCCGCCCAGGGCGTCACCCTTCTGCTGGTCGAGCAGAATGCCAAGCTGGCATTATCGGTGGCCTCGCGCGGCTACGTCATGGAAAGCGGGCAGATCACCCTGACCGATTCCGCTGCCGCGCTGCTGGAAAATCCCAAGGTGCGTGCGGCCTACCTTGGTGAATAAGGTGGCTGCGAACGAAGAGGCCATACGCGAAGCATTGCGCTGCGTGATCGACCCTGAAGCCGGCATGAACATCGTCGATCTCGGCCTCGTCTACCGCATCGAGGCCGCCACCGGCCGCGTCGAGATGACCATGACCACGCCGAGCTGCCCGGTCGGGCCGATGCTGGTCGACGAAGCCAAGGCCGCCGTCCGCGCCGCCCTGCCGGAGATGGCCGACGTCGCCGTCGAACTGGTGTGGGAGCCGCCCTGGAGCGCGGCGATGATGTCCGAGCGCGCGAAAAAACATTTCGGATGGTAGCCCCCTGCGATCTGCCGCCCGCCCTGCGCGCGCCCCTGCTGATTCTCGGTTTTCTCAGCCTGATCATGGGCGTGGGCGCCGGACTGCTGCGGCTGGGCTGGGCCGTGCCGCGCCCGGCCGCCGATCTCGCCGCCTTCCACGGCCCGCTCATGGTGTGCGGCTTCTTCGGCACGGTGATCAGCCTGGAACGCGCCGTGGCGCTGGCGCGCGGTTTGGCCTATCTCGGCCCCCTCGCCGCCGGCGCGGGCGGACTGGCGCTGATTCTCGGCGCGCCACCCGCCGCCGCGCAGGCACTGCTCGCCCTGGGCAGCACGGTGCTGCTCGCCGGTTCGGTGTCGGTGTTCCTGCGCCAGCGCGCCTTGTTCACCTTCACGCTGGCCGCCGGCGCGGCCAGCTGGCTCGCCGGCAATCTGCTCTGGCTGGGCGGCTTTTCCGTCTTCGCGGTCGTGCCGTGGTGGGCGGGCTTCCTCGTGCTAACCATCGCCGGCGAACGGCTGGAGCTGTCGCGCTTCCTGCCGCCTTCGCCCATGGCCAAACGCGTCTTCATCGCCGTGCTGGCGGGACTGACTTTCGGCATGGCCTTCCATGCGCAGGCGTTCGGCGCGGCGCTGCTGGCGCTGGCGCTGTGGCTGCTGCGGCAGGACATCGCGCGGCGCACGGTGAAGGACAAGGGGCTGACGCGCTTCATCGCCGTCTGCCTGCTCTCGGGCTACGGCTGGCTGGCGGTCGCAGGCGCGATCGTGCTCGTGGCGGGGCTGGTGCCGGGCCATCCATTCTACGACGCGGCCTTGCACGCGCTCATGCTGGGCTTCGTTTTCTCTATGGTGTTCGGCCATGCGCCGGTGATCTTCCCCGCCGTGCTGCGCGTGGCCGTGCCCTATCACCCGCTCTTCTACGCGCCGCTGGCGCTGCTGCACCTGTCGCTCGCCGCACGCCTTGCGGGAGATCTCGCCGGCTCGGCAGACTGGCGCGGCATGGGCGGCCTGCTCAACGCCGCGGCGCTGGCTTTCTTCATCCTCAACACGGTGGCCGCGGTGATCCGCGGCAAGGTCGCGCGCTAAAGCGAGCGCCGCCGCGGGACCGCCCCAAGGCGGAAGCCAGCCACCGATTTGGAGCAAAGCGAACAACCGTCACCCCCTTCCCCGGGAAGGGGGCGGGGGGATGGTTGTCAATTGAGCTGCAGGCTGTCGGCGAAGACCAGCGCTTCGAGCTGGGCGCGGTTGATGGCTTGTGGCGTCAGTTGCAGTTCGGCCGCCTGCGTGGCATAGCGCTGCACATCCGGCTGCTCGCCCGCCCTGGCCAGGGCCAGGAAGGGGGCATAGGGACCTTCGCCCGACACCAGCGCATCGTTGATGGCATCCGGCAGATGCATGTCGGCCAGTGCGGTTTCCATCAGCACGCCCAACAGGATGTCGAGCAGCGAGAAGGCGCCGGTGATGAACAGGTTGTCCAACTCGTTCTTGTCCACGTAGCCCTTGCCGGCGAGCTCCATGAAGCGGCCGCGTGCGATGGCGGCCTGCATCAGCGCCGGCGCCGCGGCATCCTTGCTCGAGGTGACCAGCAGCAGCGACAGCCACTTGTTCAACTTGTCGTAGCCGAGCATGGTGACGGCGTGGCGGAAGGACTGGATCTCCACCGCCAGGCCGAAGCCGGCGGAGTTGATGTAGCGGAGCAGCTTCACGGACAGCGCCACGTCCTGCTTCAGCGCAGCTTCGATCTCCTTGATGTCGGCATTGGCGCGCACCAGATTCAGCAGCCTGATGGTTTGCGCCTGGCCGGGCGTCAGCTTCTTCGCCGGCGTCACGCCCTTGAGGAAAAACCAGCCGGCGGCGCCGCCGAACCCCTTCTGCATGGCAACATCGAACTGGGCGTTGTCCGCCAGCCCCTTGGCCAGCAGCAGGCCGGGGGCGCCCGACACGCTGGCCGCGGCGTCGGCCAGGATGAAACGGAAATCCGCCCCTTGCGGCAGCACCATGCCGGCGCCGTAGCCGTCGAGACACATCGCCACGCCCTTCTGCTGCAGGCCCAGCATGAGTTCCTGCGTGGCCGGCTGGCCGAGCGCGGCGGCCGGAATCTCGATCATGGCGTTGGCGGGCGCCTCCCATTCGAGCAGGCCGGCATCGGGCGGCACGCCATTCAGGCCGACGAACACCGTACGCGCGGCGGGCCATGTGTCGGCCAGGGCATTCATTTCGGCGGCGATGCGGCGGCAGGCATCCGGCCCGGGCGACGCATGGACGGTCAGGCGGGTTGCGGTTATGGCGCGGCCGCGGTTGAGCACCGGCTCGCGACTGATAAGGATATTCATGGATTCACGGACTCCGCAGCGAATGTGAATGCATCGGCAAAAAAGTCCTCTTCCTTTAGCCCGCAAGCGGTTCGCAGGTCGTGTCGCGCTGCCTCGATCATGGCCGGCGCGCCGCAGGCATAGACCTGATGACCGGACAGATCCGGGTAGTCGGCCATGACGGCATGATGCACCAGTCCGCTGCGGCCCGGCCAGCCCAGGCCAGCCGGCACTTCAGACAGCACCGGCACATAGCGAAAGTCGGAATGGCTAGCCACCCAGCCGAGTGCACGATCGTGCATGTACAAACCGTTTCGGTCGCGCGCGCCCCAGTAAAGCCACATCGGCCGTGTGGTCTGTCGCTGCAGGGCGTCCTCGATCATGGCCTTGATCGGGGCAAAACCGGTGCCGCCCGCCAGCAGGATCGCCGGCTTCGGGCTTTCTTCGCGCCAGCAAAATGTCCCGAGCGGCCCTTCGATGCGCAGGATGTCTCGTTCCCGCATGCCTTCGAAGACATGGCCGGTGAACTGGCCGCCGGGGACGCGGCGGACATGCAGTTCGAGCAGTGCGTCGTCCTGCGGCGCATTGGCGATGGAAAAGCTGCGGCGGCGGCCGTCTTTCAGCAGGATGTCGATGTACTGGCCGGGCAGGAACTGCAGCCGCTCGGTGGACGGCAGCTTGAGCAACAGCTGCATGACGTCCGGTGCAAGCAAGACCATCTTCTGCACCCGGCAGGGCAGTTGCTTGACCGGCAGGTCGCGCGAGGCGGCGGCGACACGGCTTTCGATGACGAGATCGGACAATGGTCGAGCGCAGCAGAACAGCGCATAGCCGCGGGCGATCTCCTCTTCGCTCAGCGCCCCCTCCATGAAATAGCCGCGATCGACCTGGCCAGACTGCACGCGGCCCTTGCAGGCGCCGCAGGCGCCATTGCGGCAACCGTAGGGAAGGTGAACACCTGCGGCGAGCGCCGCACGCAGGAGCGTGTTGCCGGGTTCGACCTCGAACTGCTGTCCGCCGGGCGAGAGAGTGATGCGGTAGGTCATGGCCAAGGAGGGATTTCCCGCCCGACTGTTAAAATGCACGGGTGCAACGATTGCTCATCATCGGCTGCGGCGACATCGCGCGTCGCGCCCTCCCCTGGCTGGTCAAGCATTACCGTGTGTATGCTGCCGTCCGCTCGACGGCGAAGCGGGATGCGCTGCGCGCGCTCGGCGTCACGCCGCTCATTGCCGATCTGGACAGGCCGGATACCCTGAAGCGCCTGGCCGGCATTGCCAGCCTGATCCTGCACTTCGCGCCGCCACCGGGAAAGGGATCGCGCGACACGCGCACGCAGGCGCTGCTCGCCGCGATCTCAATGGCCAAAATCCTACCACAGCGCCTGGTCTACATCAGCACCAGCGGCGTGTATGGCGATTGCGCGGGAGAGCGCGTCGTCGAAGAGCGGCCGTTGCGCCCGCGCACCGCGCGCGCGCAGCGACGCGCCGACGCGGAAGTGCGTCTGCGCCGCTTCGGCCGGCGCTCGCGCGTAGCCGTCTCGATCCTGCGCGTACCCGGCATTTACGCCGCCGACCGGCTGCCGCTGGAACGGTTGCGCCAGGGTCTGCCCCTGCTGCGCGACACCGAGGACATCTACACCAACCACATCCACGCAGACGATCTGGCCGTAGTCACGCGGGCGGCCCTCGCGCACGGCCGGGCCGGGCGTCTTTACAATGCTTCGGACGGTTCAACGCTGAAGATGGGCGAGTACTTCGATCTGCTCGCCGACCGCAGCGGCCTGCCGCGCGCGCCGCGATTGCCGCGCAGCGAAGTCGAGCGGCAACTCTCGCCCGCCATGCTTTCCTTCATGGGAGAATCGCGCCGACTGGCCAACCGGCGCATCAAGCGCGAGCTGGGTATCCGGCTCAAATACCCGGATGTCGCGACCGCCCTGGCCGGTCTGATCGAGGAGAACGCGCAATGCTGTGGGTGAAATGGCTGCACATCGTCTTCATGGTGACCTGGTTCGCCGGTCTGTTCTACCTGCCGCGCCTGTTCGTCTATCACGCCATGTCGGATGACACCGCCAGTCGCGAACGCTTCAAGATCATGGAGCGAAAGCTTTACTACGGGATCATGGCGCCGGGCGCCATCCTCACCCTGCTCTTCGGCACCTGGCTGTGGCTGGGCTACGGACCCTGGGGCGCCTGGATCCACGCCAAGCTGGCACTGGCGGGCGTGCTCGTCGCCTACCATCTCTACTGCGGCAAGCTGCTCAAGGATTTCGCGCAGGAACGCAACAGCAAATCGCACGTCTGGTTCCGCTGGTTCAACGAGTTCCCGGTGTTGATCCTTTTCGCCGCCGTGTGGCTCGTTCTTTTCAAGCCGTTCTGAAGTGGATTCCTTCTTCGCCACCTGCCCGCGCGGGCTGGAAGAGAAGCTGGCCGGGGAGCTGGCGGCTCTCGGCGCGACGCGCATCGAGGCCGTCGCCGGCGGTGTCGGCTTTACCGGCACGCGCGAGACCTGCTATCGCGCCAACCTGTGGAGCCGACTGGCCACACGCATCCTGTGGCGCGTGGCGCACGGCCCTTACCGCAGCGAGGAGGATATCTACCGGCTGGCGAACGGCGTGGCCTGGCACGAACGCTTCGGCGTGCGCCGCACCCTGCGCGTCTACATGACAGCCATCCGCAGCCCGCTGAAGAGCCTCGACTTCACCACCCTGCGCATCAAGGACGCCGTATGCGACCGCTTCCGCGCCGAGACCGGCGAACGGCCCAGCGTCGATACCGCCGAGCCCGACGTGCGCATCCATGCCTTCCTCACGGATCGCGAGGCGACGCTGTATCTGGACACTTCGGGCGATCCGCTCTACAAACGCGGCTACAAGTACGCCTCGGTCGAAGCGCCGCTGAAGGAGAATCTCGCTGCAGGCATCCTGCTGCTGGCCGGCTGGGCGCCCGGCACGAAGCTATTCGATCCCATGTGCGGTTCGGGCACCTTCCTGCTCGAAGCGGCGCTGATGGCGCACGATATCGCACCGGGGCTGGCGCGCAAGTTCGGCTTTTTCCGGCTGAACGATTTCGATGCGGCGCTCTGGCAGCGCCTGCTGGATGAAGCCAAGGCGCGTCGCCGGCCGGCATCGCCGCAGCCGATCTGGGGCAGCGACGTCAGCGCCGACCAGGTCGAGCGGGCGCGGCAGAACCTCGCCGCGGCCGAACTGCACGACGCGGTGCAATTGCAGCGCGCCGACCTGCTGGAACTGACGGCGCCGGCAGGCGAGGGCGTGATGGTGGCGAATCCCCCTTACGGCGTCCGGTTGGAGGAGCAGGAGAGACTGGTGGCGTTCTATCCGAAGCTGGGCGACGCGCTGAAGAAGAACTTCGCCGGCTGGCGCTGCTATTTCATCTCCGCCGACATGCGGCTGCCGAAACTGATCGGGCTGAAGGCCTCGAAACGCACGCCGCTCTATAACGGCGCGCTGGAGTGCCGGCTGTTCGAGTTCAAGATGGTAAGCGGGCAAATGCGCGGCAAGTGCTGAGCAGCCGTACCGCCGGGCCGCCCTTCCCGCTGGGAAGGGGTCGGGGGATGGGTCAAACGATATCCAGATGTTGTATGCCGGCACCGAGGTCGCGGTCCTTGGCTTCCTTGCTGTGCAGCTTGATGGCCAGCCGCAAGTCGTTCACGGAATCGGCGTTGCGCAGGGCGTCCTCGTAACTGATCTTGCCAGCCTCGTAGAGATCGAAGAGGGACTGGTCGAAGGTCTGCATGCCCAGCTCGCGGGACTTCTTCATGATCTCCTTGATTTCGTGCACCTCGCCCTTGAAGATGAGATCGGAGATCAGCGGCGAATTCAGCATGATCTCGATGGCGGCGACGCGGCCCTTGCCGTCCTTCAACGGGATCAGGCGCTGAGACACCATGGCGCGCAGGTTGAGCGAAAGGTCCATCAGCAGCTGCTGGCGCCGTTCCTCGGGGAAGAAGTTGATGATGCGGTCGAGCGCCTGGTTGGCGCTGTTGGCGTGCAAGGTCGCCATGCACAGGTGGCCGGTCTCGGCGAAGGCGATCGCATGGTCCATCGTTTCGCGGTCGCGGATCTCGCCCATCAGGATGACGTCCGGCGCCTGGCGCAGGGTGTTTTTCAGCGCCGCCCCCCAGGTATCGGTGTCGATGCCGACCTCCCGTTGCGTAATGATGCATTTCTTGTGGTCGTGCACGAACTCGATCGGGTCTTCCACCGTGATGATGTGGCCGAAGCTGTTCGAGTTGCGGTAGTCGACCATGGCCGCCAGGGTGGTCGACTTGCCCGTGCCGGTGCCGCCGACCAGGATCACCAGTCCGCGCTTGGTCATGCAGATGTCCTTGAGCACCGTCGGCAGGTCGAGCGAGTCGAATGTCGGGATCGTCGCTGGAATGGTGCGCAGCACCACGCCGATGCGCGCCTGCTGCACGAAGGCGTTCACCCGGAAACGCCCGATGCCGGCCGGGCTGATGGCGAAGTTGCACTCCTTTGTCGCCTCGAACTCGGCCGCCTGCTTGTCGTTCATGATGGCGCGGGCCAGTTCCGCCGTGTGCTGCGGCGTCAGGCTCTGGTTCGATTGCGGGGTGATCTTGCCATCGACCTTGATCGCGGGCGGGAAACCGGCGGTGATAAACAGGTCGGAACCCTTCTTCTGCACCATGAGGCGCAGCAGGTCGTACATGAATTTGAGTGCCTGGTCTCGTTCCATCTTGCGCCTCCGTTGGGCAAGACAACCTTGCCGGCTCAGCCAGCGAAATTGTCCTTGTTCTGAGCCTTGGTCCTGGCTTCCGCCGCCGACACGACGTTGCGGCGAACCAGGTCGGCCAGATTCTGGTCGAGTGTCTGCATGCCGGTGCCCTGCCCGGTCTGAATGGCCGAATACATCTGGGCGATCTTGTTCTCGCGGATGAGGTTGCGGATGGCGGGCGTGCCGATCATGATTTCGTGCGCCGCGACGCGACCCTGACCGTCCTTGGTCTTGAGCAGCGTCTGCGAGATCACCGCGCGCAGCGATTCGGACAGCATGGCGCGCACCATCTCCTTCTCCGCCGCCGGGAAGACATCCACCACGCGGTCGACGGTCTTTGCGGCCGACGAGGTGTGCAGTGTGCCGAATACCAGGTGGCCGGTCTCGGCCGCCGTCAGCGCCAGGCGAATCGTCTCCAAGTCGCGCATTTCGCCGACGAGGATCACGTCTGGGTCCTCGCGCAGGGCGCTGCGCAGGGCGTTGTTGAAGGACAGGGTGTGCGGCCCCACTTCGCGCTGGTTGATCAGGCATTTCTTCGACTCGTGCACGAATTCGATCGGATCCTCGACGGTGAGAATGTGGCCGTGCTCGTTCTCATTGACGTGGTTGAGGATGGCCGCCAGCGTGGTGGACTTGCCCGAACCCGTCGGCCCCGTCACCAGCACGATGCCGCGCGGATACTCGGCAATCTCCTGGAAGATCTTCGGGCAATTGAGTTCCTCCAGCGTCAGCACCTTGGACGGAATGGTGCGGAACACGGCGCCGGCGCCGCGCTGCTGCACGAAGGCGTTGACGCGGAAACGCGCCAGATTGGGAATGGCAAACGAGAAGTCGCACTCGAGGTTCTCTTCGTAGTGCTTGCGCTGTCCGTCGTTCATGATGTCGTACACCATGCTGTGCACGTCTTTGTGCTCCATCGGCGGCAGATTGATGCGCCGCACGTCGCCATGCACGCGGATCATGGGCGGCAGACCGGCCGAAAGGTGCAGGTCCGATGCCTTGTTCTTGACGGAGAAAGCCAGCAGTTCGGTAATGTCCATGTGCGTTTCCGTAACGCCAAAATAGAAAATCGGGCAGTCGCGCAATGATATACTTGCCTCGATTTTTCAGGGCATTATGACAACAATTTCCACCAACTTGCAAGCTGTCAGGGCGCGCATCGCCGCAGCGGCGCAACAGGCCGGAAGAGACGCTGAAGAAATCGCCTTGCTCGCCGTCAGCAAAACAGTGCCGCCGGAGCAGATCCGCGAAGCGGCGGAAGCCGGCCAGCGCGCCTTCGGCGAGAACTATGCCCAGGAAGGCATTGGCAAGATGGCGACGCTCGCGGCACATCGCCTGGAATGGCATTTCATCGGTCCCCTGCAAAGCAACAAGACTCGACCCGTCGCCGAGCATTTCGACTGGGTGCATAGCGTCGAGCGGCTCAAGGTGGCCGAGCGCCTGGCGGCCGCGCGGGGCGCACACCTTCCCCCGCTGCAGATCTGCGTGCAGGTGAACGTCAGCGGCGAGGCCAGCAAGAGCGGAGTCAGCCCACCGGAAACGGCGGCGCTGGCGCGCGCCGTCGCAAGTTTGCCCAATCTCAGATTGCGCGGACTGATGACGATTCCCGAGCCGAGCCGGGATGCGACGCTGACCCGCCAACGCTTTGCCGCCTTGCGGCAATTGCGCGACGCCTTGAACAGGGACGGACTGGCGCTGGACACGCTGTCGATGGGCATGTCCCACGATCTGGAGGAGGCCATTCTGGAGGGCGCGACCATCGTGCGGGTCGGCACCGCGATCTTCGGCAAGAGAACATGAATATGGAAATCACCTTCCTCGGCGGCGGCAACATGGCCAACGCCCTTATCGGCGGATTGCTCAAGCAGGGATTCGAGGCGGCCAGCATCAAGGTGGTCGAACCGCTGGCGGCCAATCGCGAACGCCTGACCGCCGCTTTCGGCGTCGCCTGCATTGCCCAGGCAGAGGCGGCGGCTTTGAACTGCGATGTGCTTGTGCTGGCCGTCAAGCCGCAACAGATGCGCGAAGCGCTGCTGCCGCTCGCCGGCCGCCTGGCCGGCCAACTCGTTGTCAGCATTGCCGCCGGCACGCGTCTGGCCGATATCTCGCGCTGGCTGGGCGGACACCGCAGGCTGGTCCGTAGCATGCCCAACACGCCGGCACTGATCGGCGCCGGCATGACCGGACTGTTCGCCGATGCCAGCGTGGATGCCACGGGCCGCCACCAGGCTGAGCAAATCCTTGGTGCGGTCGGCAAGACGCTATGGATCGCCGACGAAGCGCTGATGGATGCGGTGACGGCCGTGTCCGGCAGCGGTCCGGCCTACGTCTTCTATTTCATCGAGGCGCTGCGGGACGCGGCGCGCACCCTCGGATTCGACGAAGCGCAGGCGCGTCAGTTGGCGATCGAAACCTTCGTCGGCGCCGCCGCGCTCGCTGCCGGCAGCGAGGAGGACGTGTCGATACTCCGGCAGCGCGTCACCTCGAAGGGCGGCACCACCGAAGCGGCGCTGAACGCCCTGAACGCCGATGACGTCAAGGCTGCCATCCTGCGCGCCATCCAGGCCGCCGACGCCCGCGGCCGCGAGTTGGGCGAACAACTGGGGCGGGGGTAAGCATGCTGACAAATCTCCTGTTGCTGATTCTCGAGGCGGTTACCGGCTTTTTCGTCATCCTGCTCCTGACGCGCTTTTACATGCAATGGCTGCGCCTCTCTTTCCGCAACCAGCTCGGACAGTTCGTCATCGCCGTCACCGACTGGCTGGTGAAGCCGGCCCGGCGCGTCCTGCCAGGATTGTTCGGGCTCGATCTGCCGAGCCTGCTGGTCGCACTCGCCATCCACAGCGGCTTCCTGGCGCTCGCCTTCTGGCTGAAGCATTTCTCCTTCGGCGCGCATGCCGGCATTGCCGTTTCCGTCGTGCTGGCGATCGCCGTCGTCGAATTGATCCGCTACTCGGTCTATCTTCTGACCGTCATCATCCTCATCGCCGCCGTGTTGTCCTGGATCAATCCCCATGCCCCGCTGGCACCGCTGTTCAACAACCTGTCACGCCCCTTCCTCAAGCCCATCCAGAAGGTGGTTCCGCCAATCGCCAATGTCGACCTGTCCCCGCTCGTTCTGCTCCTGGTGCTGCAGATCGCATTGATCCTGCTCGCCTCGCTGCGAGCGAGGCTGATCCCCTTCATTGCATGAGCTGGATTCAGCGGGAAGCATCCGGCACCATCCTGCTCCGCTTGCACGTGCGGCCCGCTGCTCGAAACAGCGAGATCGTCGGCCCGCATGGCGACGCACTGAAAATTCGCCTCGCGGCCCCGCCTGTAGACGGCAGGGCCAACGCCTGCCTGATCGAGTTCATCGCGGAGAGGCTCAAGGTGCCGTGCGGCGCGGTCGAGCTGGTGAGCGGAGCAGCGTCGCGCCAGAAGCGGCTGCGGGTGAGAGGTGCCTCCGACGAGGCGCTTGCCAATCTATTGAGCTAACGACCGTTGTCGAAAGCGACGTGGCCGTCGAGCAGCGTGTAGCGCACACGTCCCAACAGCTCTGTGCCGAGGAAGGGAGAGTTCTTTCCCTGGCTCTTCAGCGATTCGCGCGACACCGTGAAACGCGCCTGCGGATCGAAGATGCAGATGTCCGCGGCTGCGCCGACCGCCAGCCTGCCAGCCTCGATGCCAAGCACCTGCGCCGCATCGCCGGTGAGGCGGGCCAGCGCCGCGGCGAGGGGGAGACGCATCTCCGCAGCCCATTTCAGCGCCAGCGGCAGCAGCAGCTCCAGTCCGGTCGCGCCCGGCTCGGCTTCGGCAAAGGGCAGCTGCTTGGCATCGTCGTCAACCGGCGTATGGTCCGAGCAGAGCGCGTTGATGGCCCCCTCCGCCAGCCCACGCCGCAGGGTGTCGCGATCCCGCGCTGCGCGCAGCGGCGGCACCAGGTTGGCATGCGGATTGAAATAGCCGATGTCGGCGTCGGAAAGATGCAGGTGGTTGATCGAGACATCACAGGTGACGGCAATACCGCTGGCGCGGGCCGCTACGATCATCTCCAGCGCTGCAGCGCTGGAGATGCGCGTGATATGAATGCGCACGCCGGTATCGCGCGCCAGCTGCAGGATCGTCGACAGGGCGATGGTCTCGGCGCTGACGGATATGCCCGCCAGCCCAAGCCTCGTCGCCACTTCCCCGTCGTGCGCAACACCGCCCTTGCCGAGATAAGGATCCTGCGCCTGTAGCCAGACCGGAAAATCGAAGGTGGCGGCATACTGCATGGCGCGCATCAGCACCTGGGTATCCGTCACCGGGACATGCGCCTGGCCGAACGCCACGCAACCTGCCTCGTGCAGCTCCGCCATTTCCGTCAGTCTCTCGCCGGCCAGTCCGACGGTGAGCGCTCCGACGGGGTAGACATGGGCAAAGTTCGGGTGGCGGGCGCGATGCTTGAGCATCTCGACCAGACCCGGCTCATCGAGCGGCGGATCGGTGTCAGGCGGGCAGGCCAGGCTGGTGACGCCGCCCGCTGCCGCCGCCGCCATCTCGGATTCCAGCGTGGCGCGATACTCAAAGCCGGGCTCGCGCAGCCGGGCCGAGAGGTCGATCAGGCCGGGGCAGACGGCCAGGCCCATAGCGTCGATGACGCGATTGGCGACGAACCCTTCCGGCGCTGCGCCGATGCCGGCCACCTTGCCGGCGGCGACGAAAACGTCCTTCTGCGCGTCGATGCCGCTGGCTGGATCGATCAGGCGGCCGTTCTTGATATGTATCTTCATCGGCTCACGTCCCCGCCAGCATGCTCATCACCGCCATGCGCACGGCGATGCCGAAGGTGACCTGCGGCAGGATCACCGCGTGCGGGCCGTCGGCCACGGCGGAGTCGATCTCGACGCCGCGGTTCATCGGCCCCGGGTGCATGACGATTGCGTCGGGCCGCGCGCATTCCAGCTTGTCCGCCGTGAGGCCGTAGTACTTGAAGAACTCCTGGGGGCTGGGCAGCAGGGCGCCCTGCATGCGCTCGTTCTGCAGCCGCAGCATCATGACGACGTCGGCGTCCTTCAGGCCGGCACGCATGTCATGGAAGACGCGCACGCCCAGCCGGTCGATCTCCGTCGGGATCAACGTCTTCGGGCCGATGACGCGGACTTCCGGCACGCCCAGCGCGGTGAGGGCGTGTATCTGCGAGCGCGCCACGCGCGAATGCAGCAGGTCGCCGACGATGGCCACCGTCAGCCCGCTGAAGTCCTTTTTGTAGTGGCGGATGGTGTACATGTCGAGCAGGCCCTGCGTCGGGTGGGCGTGGCGCCCGTCGCCGGCGTTGATGACATGGATATGCTCGAGCCCCATCGCCGCCAGGTGCTGGGCCATGAGGAAGGGCGCGCCGCTGGCGGCATGGCGCACGACGAACATGTCGGCCTGCATGGCGCAGAGGTTGTCCACCGTGTCGAGCAGGGTCTCGCCCTTGGCGGTGGAAGAGGTGCTGATGTTGAGGTTGATGACGTCGGCGGAGAGGCGCTTGGCGGCGATCTCGAAGGTGGTGCGGGTGCGCGTCGAGTTCTCGAAGAAGAGATTGAAGACGCTCTTGCCGCGCAGCAGCGGCAGCTTCTTCACCTCGCGTTCGGCCACCTCGGTGAAGGGCGCTGCGGTGTCGAGGATGGCGGTAAGGATCTCGCGCGGCAAGCCGTCGATGGTGAGCAGGTGCTGCAGTTCGCCGTTGCTGTTCAGCTGCGGATTACGCATCGATCAGCCTCAGCGAAAGTACGCCCGATTCGCTTCGCTCCAGCTGCAGATTCTTGTCGGAGACAAGTTCAAGAACATGCGCGGTCCAGCGCGGGCAAACGGGTAGTTCGCGCCCGCCGCGGTCAACCAGCACCGCCAAGTCGATGCGCGACGGCCGTCCGTAGTCGAAGAGTTCGTTCATGGCGGCGCGGATGGTGCGTCCGGTGTAGAGCACGTCATCGACGATGACGATCGGGCGATCCTCCACGTCGAACGGGATGTCGGAAGGCTTCAGCTGGGGATGCAGTCCGCTGCGGCCAAAGTCGTCACGGTAGAAGGCCACGTCGATCGAGCCCAAGGGGGTCTTCAGGCCGAGCGCGGCATGCAGCCGTTCCGCTACCCAGACGCCGCCGGTATGGATGCCGACCAGCGCCGTTTCGGGATGCAGACAGGTACGCATGCCCTCGGCCAGGGCAGCGCAGAGCGCTTCGGCGTCAGGCAAGGCCATCGAAATAGTCCTGCAGGATGTGTCGGGCCGCCAGGGCGTCGACCTGCTCCTTGCGCGCTTTCCAGCCCAAGCCGGCTTCTCGCAGCGCCGAATCCGCGGCGGCCGAGGTCAGGCGCTCGTCGACCAGCGTCACCGGCAGGCCGAAACGGCCATGTAATTGATTGGCAAAGCGGCGACAACGGCGGCTCATGTCGTGTTCCGACCCATCGAGCGCCAAGGGAAGACCGACCACGAGATGCACGGGCTGCCATTCCTGGACAAGGCGGGCGATGGCGGCGAAGCGCGCATCGTTGGTGTCGGCCTTGATGGCGAAAAGAGGGTTGGCCGTGCGGACAAGCATCTCCCCGACGGCGACACCGATGCGCTTCAGGCCGAAATCGAAAGCCAGGACGGTGCCGTCTGCGGCACGCGGGGCGGGGTGGGCGAACTGGGCAGGGACCATCAAAGCCGGCATTCTACTCCTGAATGCCGTCTTGTCGGCGAATTCAGGCATGCCCTGCCACGTCCGACAGGTTGGCCATGTCGAAACCGAGCAACTGCATGGCGGCCGCAAGCCGCTCTTCGGGCGGAAGATCGAAGATGATTCGGGCGTCGGCCGCCACCGTCAGCCAGGCGTTCTGTCCGAGTTCGTATTCGAGCTGGCCGGCGGCCCAGCCGGCATAACCGAGCGTGACGATGAACTCCTCTGGGTCGCCCGCACTGCCGACCGACTGCAGAATGTCGCGCGAACTGGTCAAGCCCAATTCGTCCCTTACCGGCAATGTGGCCTGCCATTTGCCGAGCGGGCGATGCAGCACGAAGCCGCGATCAGTCTGTACGGGGCCGCCGAACATCACCGGAAGGGCGGCGAAACGCGTCGTTTCCAGCGGGATGTCGATCCGTTCGAACAGCGTTTCAAGCGTCATGTCGAGCGGACGGTTGACGACAACGCCCAGCGCGCCCTGCTCGTTGTGCTCGCAGATGTAGGTCAGCGTGCGGGCGAAATTCGGGTCGACCATGGCGGGCATGGCGATGAGGAAATGATGCGTCAGATTGACGGCAGACTGGGCCACGGACTGATTGTAATCCGCGCCGTCCCGGCCGTCCAAGGGACGGCCGTCAAGCCGTAGCGGCGGCGGGCCGGCGGGTGTATCCGGCGATCAGGCCCAGCAGCTCTTCCTCCTGGTAGGGCTTGCCGAGATAGTGATTGACGCCAATTTCCTTGGCGTAGTTGCGGTGTTTGTCGGCGGTGCGCGAGGTGATCATGATGATCGGCACATCCTTCAGGCGCGCATCGGCGCGGACGTTGCGCGTCAGGTCGAAGCCGTCCATACGCGGCATCTCGATATCGACCAGCATGACGTCAGGCACGATATCGAGCAGCTGTTCGAGCGCATCGACGCCATCCTTTGCCGCCACCACGTGATAGCCTTCGCGGGACAGCAGCCGGCCGGTGATCTTGCGCACCGTCAACGAGTCGTCCACGATCATCACGGTTGGCAGGCGTGGGGCGGCGGGCGCTTCGGCGGCGGGCGCCATCGGCACTTCAGCCTCTTGCGACAGCGCCTTGACCTCGCGGCTTGCCAGAGCGACGGGGTTCAGAATCAGCACCACCTCGCCATCGCCGAGCACGGTGGCGCCGGCAATACCGATCACGCGGGCGAGCTGCGGCCCGATATTCTTGATCACCACTTCCTGGTTGCCACGCAACTGATCCACCTGGACCGAGACGCGCTGGTTACCGCCTCGCAGCAGGAGCACGGAATAGCGGCGCTGCTGCTCCGGCTGGGCATGGCTGTCCCCGAGCAGGCGTTGCAGATAATGATAGGGATACCGATTGCCCAGCCACTCCGCCGCGCCTTCGGCGCGGATGCGCGCCAGCGCCTCTTCCTTCAGTTCCATGACTTGCTCGACCATCACGGAGGGGATGGCGTAAGTGCGGCTTCCCAGCCGCACCAGCAGGGCCTGCGTCACCGCCAGGGTCAAGGGCAGGTAGATCCGGAACCGCGCACCTTTGCCGGCAACCGAACTGACCTCGATGCGACCGCCGAGCTGAGCGGTTTCCGCCTTGACCACGTCCATGCCGACGCCGCGTCCCGCCGCTTCGGTGAGCTCTTTCGCCGTCGAGAAGCCCGGCTGGAAAATGAAATCCGTCAATGCCGCATCGTCCACCTGCTGGTCGGGGGCAAGCAGTCCCTGCTCGATTGCCTTGCCCCGGATACGGGCGAAATCCAGGCCTGCGCCGTCGTCCGCCATTTCGATGGCAACCTCGTTGCCTTCCTGCGACAGCGTCAGGCTGACCTCGCCGATCTCCGGCTTACCGGCCGCCTGGCGCCGGGCCGTCTCCTCCATTCCATGTGTGATGGCATTGCGCAGCAGATGCTCGATCGGACCGGTCATCTTCTCCAGCACGGAGCGGTCCAGTTCGACCTGGCCGCCGCGGATGTCGAGGTTGGCCTTTTTCCCCATCTCCTTGGCCGTCAGGCGGACGACACGATAGAGGCGATCCGCGACCGAGTTGAACGGCACCATGCGTATGCCCATCAAGGCCTGCGACAGTTCGCGGTTCTGCCGCGCCTGGCTGACGATCGCCGCGTCGGCGTGATCGAGGTTGCGCAGCAGGGCGTGCTGCACGGTCGTCACGTCATTCACGCTCTCTGCCATCATGCGGGTGATTTCCTGGAAGCGCGTGAAACGATCGAACTCGAGGGGGTCGAACCCGGCATGCGCCTCGTGCGCCAGCGCCATGCGCGACTGCATCTGAGATTCGGCCTGGATCTCGATTTCCCGCAGCTGGCCGCGCAAGCGAATGACGTTCTCCGTCAGGTCGAGCAAGGAGCCGCGCAGGGTGCGCATCTCGCCCTCGATGCGCGAGCGGGCGATCGACATCTCGCCGGCCTCGTTTACCAGGCGGTCGATCAGATCGGCGCGGACGCGCAGCATGGCGCGCACGGCGGCCGCTTCGGCTTCGGTTTCTTCGGCAGCGTGGCGTTCGACCAGCACCGGACCGGAAGGTGCTGCGGCAGAGGGCGCCTCCGGCACTTCCTCGATCACGCCGGCGGCCCGTTTCTGCAGGCCGTCGAGCAGGAAGTTGGCGCGATCGAAGGAGACTTCCAGTTCGTCGATGAACTGGGGCGTCACGGCCGCGGCGGCCAGGACGTTCTCGAGGCGGGTCTCCATGCTGTGCACCAGCTCGCCCATGCCCATGGCCCCGGCCATGCGGGCGCTGCCCTTCAGGGTATGCAGAAGGCGGGCCAGCGCGGCCGATGTTTCGGTACTCTCCGGCGTCGCGCGCCAGTTGCGGATTTCGCTGCCAATCTCGCGCAAGAGATCGACAGCTTCCTCCAGAAATATCGGTAGCAGTTGCTCGTCGAGATCGTCTTGCAGGCGCAGCTTGCGTCGTTCCGCGCCTGCCTCGGGCGCTTCGACGCGCGTCTCGGCGGCTGCGACCGGTTCGACCGCCGGCGGCGGCGCTTCCGGCTCAACTGCGGGCACCGAAACCTCGGCTACCGGTTCGGCGGGCAGTTCGAGCACGATTTCTTCCGGCCCGGTGGCCGCTTCCGGTGCGGCAGGTCCGGCCGCTTCCTGCTCGGCAATGATCTCCTCCGGCAGTTCGAGCACGATCTCTTCCGGCTCTGCGACGGATTCCGGCTCGACAGTCGGCGCAACAATGCTGAGTTCGACCGCCCCCGGCTGGAGCGCCATGGCCACTTCGTCAAGTTCCGTCGCCAGCCCGTCCGCGCCATGCGGCATGTTCTGCTCGGCCACGGAAGCGAGCATTGCGTCCAGGGTGGAAATCGCCGTGCCGAGCAAACCGATCTGGCCGCTATTGCAGAACTGATTGCTGCGCGCCAGACGCAGCAAGGCATGTTCGAGCGAAAGAGCCAAGCGGCTGACCGGTTCGATGCCGACCGTGCCGGAAATGCCGGCAAGCGTGTGTGCTGCACGCACCATTGCCTCGGGCGGCACCTGGGGCGTCAGCTTGAGGGCGTTCAGATCGAGACGCAGTGCAGCCAAATGGCCGCGCGCCTCACCGACATACATGTCGAAGAGGGAGCGCGAGATGATTTGCTCCCCAAGAACCACGTCGCCGACAGGTGCGGGCAACGCCGTCTCAGGCTCGGTCTCTGCCGTTTCGGCCGACTCGGCCGCGGCAGCCTCCCCGACGGTCGCAAGCGCGACTTCGCCAGGCTCCGCGAACAGGTCCTCCCCCGCTTTGACGCGCTCGGCCAGCATCACCAGCGCGGAAACATCCCTCGATGCGCCCCCACCCGCCTCGAGTTGCTCGACCCAGGTCGAGAAAAGGGCGTGCGCCTCTTCGATCATGAGGTGAAGCGACTGTGTCGCGTCCTGCTCGGATTGCAGCCATTTGTTCAGGACCTGTTCGATGGCCCAGGCCGTTTCGCCCAGGTCCGTCAGGCCGACCATGCGGCCGCTTCCTTTCAGGGTATGGAAGCCACGCCGGATAGTCGTCAGATACTCATGGTTGTGCGGCTCGCCGCGCGACAACGCAAGGTGTTCGCCGACGGTGGTCAGCACCTCCCGCGCTTCTTCGAGGAATATCGCAAGCAACTCGGCATCGATTTCCTCGCTCGGCGCTTCCGCCAGACGGAGGGTCTCCGCCGACGGGGCAGCCACCTCTTTCGGCGCCGAAGGAGCAACGTGTGCGACGACTTCCTCGACCTCGCCCGCCATCATTTCCGGGGGGGCATTGGCCAGGGCGGTCAGCGCCGCCCTCGCCTGCTCTTCCAGTCTGAGGTCGGCCACCAGGCTGGCATCCTGACGGATGGTTTCCAGGTGCTGCTTGAGATCCTCTCTTTTGCTTTCGTCCTCCGGCGCCGCCCGCAACGCCTCGACCAGTTCCCTCGCCTCGCGCTTCTGCTGCTCGAGCTCAAGCTCCACCGAAGGAGCCGCGGTTTCGTCGATTTCCTCTTCCTCGATCCGCGGCGTCTTTGCCTGGACCGGCCTGAGACATTCTTCGAGATCGGCGGGGCCGTGCTGCAGGGCATCGACGAAGAAACCCAGGCCGGACAGCTTGTGGGCCACTTCCTCAAAGTCCTTGTGCTGCGGCTGTGCTTCCGGGTCGGCGAATTCGGTGATGCGCGCTTCGCATTCCCGCAGCAGGGAGGCGGCCTTGTCCTGGCCCAAAATCACCAGCGCGCCTTCGACCTGCTTGATGGGACCGGTCAGCGCTGCCAGCTCGCCGCGGCGGCTGTTGTCGCGGAAGAATCCGTCCAGGCTTTGCTCGATCTGGGCCAGATTGGCAAGGATCTCGCGCGCCACCTGACTCATCATCAGGCGCTCCTGGGCACGGCGCGATATCTCGTCAAGCAGCGGGGCGGACAACTCTTCCAGCGCTTCGCCTCGCATGAGCGCCGCCAGCCGAATGACGACCGCTTCCGACTGCTGGGGAAAATCCGCGCCGAGCTTGTCGTAGTTTTCGATGGCGTTCTCGGCCAGCAGCAGCGCCGTGGCGATCTCCATCGCTGTCGTTTCGTTCTGCCTGAGCGGATCCTTGCGCAACCACTGTGCCACCTCGGCAATACCGGCGGCCAAGCGCGCCAGATGATCGTTGACAATGCCACCGCCCTTGCTGGCCAGGGTGACCGCATTGTCGTGGAAATGCGGCAGGGCTACGGCCGCACCCGCGCAGAATTTATTCCAGGCGTCCTTGGCCGCCGAGAGGGCCTCACGCATCGCACGCAGGACGGGCCTGAGCGGCTCGATGTCGGCCGCCTGCCTGGGCACCAGTTCGTCCAGCTGGTAGGCGGATTTGACCTGCCCCACCAGCTCGCTGCCGCCCTTGGCGACGGCGACGAAATAGAGCGCGTCGCGGATCAGCCGTTCGGCGACGGTCTTCGATCCCTCGAGCAGCCGGCGCATCTGCAGGTCGATGCGTGCGCACAGTTTCTTGACCTGGAAATCGACAGGCACTTGCTTCGCCGCCAATGCGTCGAGCAGGGCGATGGTGATCCACCAGAACGCGCGCGCCGCAGGCAGCGCCTGGGTCGCCTCGATGGCGACCACCGCCTCGCGCATTTCGGTCACGCCCGACATATCCTCTGCATTGCGCAGCCAGCGCAAGAAGCCGCGTTCGAAACGGGCGCGTGCCGCTTTCAGGCGCTGCGCCACTTCGCCAGCTGGCAGAGGCGCCGGCTCTTGCCGCCGTCTGGGCGGCCGCAGCGAAAGATCGGGATAGAACAGGTCGCTCGCCGCCACACGTTCGATCCCCCTCGCGGCCATCAGGTCGCGATAGAGCGCCAGCAGCTTGAGCGGTTGGTTGGGCATGCCGCCCGCCACCTCGTCAAGGTAGTGACGTATCGCCGTCAGAGCACGCTGAGCGAGCTCGATCTTGGCGGGTTCGCTGGCAACCTGCCCGCTTTCCATCTCCGCCAGCAGTTGCTCGACGATCTCGGAGTACTGCGTCACGCCGTCCAGCCCGACGATGGAAAGGGCGCCATGCGCCTGGTGCAGGTGGGTGCGGGCGAATTTCAGCTGCGCCGAATCGGCCGGATTGTCGGCGAACTTGCCGAGCGCATCGTGGGCGCGCCCCAGGGCGAGATCGATCTCACCCTTCACCCAGGTAAGCGGGCCGAGATCGAATTCGGTCGTGGCTGCCATCGTATCGCCCGAGACGTGCCGGTCTTAGACCTTGAAGCCCGACACCGAGCCCTTCAGTTCGACGGCCAGCTCGGCGAGCTGTCCGATCGACACGGCGGTCTGCTTGGTGCCGGCGGTCGTCTGTTCCGTGACGCGCAGAATGCCTTCCATGTTCTGCGCCACACGCGTTGCGTTCTCCGCCTGTTGCTGGGTGGCGGATGAGATCGATTCGATCAGCGAAGCCAGGTTGGTCGACACCGAGGAGATTTCCTGCAGGGCCTGACCGGCGGCGTCGGACAGTTTGGCTCCCTCCACCACGCCCCGCGTCGAGTTTTCCATGGCGGAGACGGCATCCTGGGTGTCGGTCTGAATCGTCTTCACGATCGCGGCGATCTGCTTCGTCGCTTCGCCGGAGCGTTCGGCCAGCCGCTGCACTTCCTCGGCAACCACCGTGAAGCCTCGGCCCGCCTCACCCGCCGAGGCCGCCTGGATGGCGGCGTTCAGCGCCAGCACGTTCGTCTGCTCGGTAATGTCGGAAATCAGTTCCACGATCTCGCCGATCTCCTGCGAGGACTCGCCCAGCCGCTTGATTCGTTTCGAGGTCTCCTGGATCTGCTCGCGGATCTCGTTCATGCCCTTGATGGAGTTCTCCACCGCCTCGGCGCCCTTCTGGGCGGCCTCCAGGGAGTGGCGCGCCACCTGGGCGGATTCCATGGCTTCGTTCGACACCTGGTTCATCGACTTGGCCATGTCGAGTACGTTGTCGCCGGCCTGCTGGATCTCGCGCGACTGCCGCTCGGTCGCCACCAGCAGTTCGTTGGAGGTTTTCTGCGCGGCCTCGGATGCCGCAGCCACGCGCCCGGCAGCGTCGTTGATTCGTCGCACCAGCACGCCCAGTTCCTCAATCGTGTAGTTCACCGAGTCGGCAATGGCGCCGGTGATGTCCTCCGTCACCGTGGCGCGCACGGTCAGGTCGCCGTCGGCCAGGTCGCTCATCTCGTTCATCAGCCGCAGAATGGCCTCCTGGCTGGCGTTCTTCGCCGCCTCGGCCTCGTGCCGCTGGCGTTCTGCCTGCTCCCGGCGCATGGCGGAATCGTCGTTGAAGACCTTCGCCATCAGAGCCAGGGTGACGACGGCCAGCACGGCAAAGATTGAAATGACCCAGGTGTTGGTGACGCGGCCGGCGATCTCGGCCGCATAGGCGTTCGACAGTTCGGTCGTCGTCTTGAGCAGGTTGCCACTGTCGCGGAAGATGCGGCTCCCCGCCTGTTTCGCCTGCACCAGCCGCTGCATGTTGCCGAGAATGCCGGCCACGGCCTCCTGGTATTCCTTGAAGGCGCCGTCCAGCTCGACCAATTTCTCCTTCGTTTCCGGATCGTTCGCCGGATTGATGCGCATCGCTTCGGAGCCTTTGGTCAGGGCCGCCAGCACGTCCCGGAACGTGTTGGTGTCCTTGCCCAGCAGGAAGGCCACTTCCGGGTCGATGGCGTCGGCCACCAGCAGGGCATTGGCGTTCTTGGCCAGGCGCTGGGTCAGCATCACCAGCTGGTTGGCGGCGGCGATTTCCCGCGCCGAGGCGCCCGTCTGCAGTTTGAGCGCAGCGACCTGCTCGGCCAGCTCCAGTAGCAGCGGATTCTTGGTGTTGATCGTGCCCACGGACTTGCCGAGCTGCTGCAGGTTCTTTTCCTGCTCGAGCACCTGGGCGGTGTTGGCCTCCGTCTTCTCCCACTCGACAGTCAGGGCCTGCAGGGCGGGCTGGGTCGTGTCCGGGCTCGGCGGCACGTTGATCTCGTCGATGACGCCGCCCGTGGTGACGCGCTCAAGCAGCACGGCGAAATTGGTGCGCCCTTCCTTCAGTTCGGCGAAGGCGGCAGCGTTGCCCTGCAGCGCCTGCTGGGCCGACTTGGCGATGGCCTGGGACAGCATGCGCATCTGGCCGGCGGCCGACGTATAAGCCGTGCCGTGGGTGGCGACCCGGTTGTCGATCCAGGCGGCCACGGCGACGACAAACATGAAGAACACGAACAAGCCGCCGAGGAGCTGAAGCTGCGTGCCAACCGGCTTGTCTCCGATGCCTGGCAGCTTGAAGCTGGCGCCCCGCACGGCCGCCTGCTGCAGGCTGTCCATGATCGTGCTCTGCGACATGTCTCCGGACGACTTCTTTCCGCCCGGCAAATTAAACGAAGGGAGCTTGATCTTGAATGCCATGCTGATGCCTCCGGTAGTTCAGCTTCTCGCAATAGGTGGTTCGACCGTGTTCATGAGAGCCCGATATCGAGAAAATCGGGCTGGCCGAGCAGGTTTTTCAAATTCAAACGCTTCCAGGTGTTTCCCTGCGCATCGACATATTGTTCGCCGACCCAAGGCCGCGGATCGGGCTCCGTCTGCCGTATCTCCATCTGCTCGATGTTGCGCAGGCCGAGCGTGCGATTGACCAGCAATGCGCTGTTGATGCCCAGTCGGCTGCCGACGATGAGCAGACGGCTGTCCGCATTCTGCGGTGTGGCTTCCGCCCCCTGGAAGGCAGAGAAATCGGCCACGCTGTAGAGTGTTCCTCGCACGTTCGCCATGCCGCAGAACCAGGGCTTGGTCAGCGGCACGCTGGTCAGTGTCGTCAGGGGAACGATCTCGCCGGAATCGGCCAGATCGAGCAGCCAGTAGTCGTGGCCCGCCTGCACGCCGAGCAGCGCGCGCGACGCCCGTCCGGCCCGCGCACTGGTCAGGCGCTGGACCAGGTTTTCCTGGAACTCCCGCAGACTGAGTTTTTTCTTCGCCATCTGATGCAGCCGCTCAGCCGAGCGCCGCGATCTTCTCCAGCAGCACCTTCGGGTCGATGGGCTTGACCAGGTAATCGTTGGCGCCCTGGCGCATGCCCCAGATCTTGTCCGTCTCCTGCCCCTTGCTGGTGCACATGATCACGGGAATGTGCTTGGTCGTTTCTTCCCGCGTGATCGTGCGCGTGGCCTGGTAGCCGTTCATGCCCGGCATGACGACATCCATCAGGATCAGGTCGGGCATTTCGGACTTCGACTTGGCGATCGCCTCTTCGCCGCTTTCGGCGGTGACGACGTTGTAGCCGCTCTTGGCCAGTAGTTCGCTCAATGCATGGCGCTCGGTGGGGGAGTCGTCGACGATGAGTATCTTTTTGATGGGCATAGTATGTCCTCGCTACTGATTAGGAAACGCGCTGCGGCACATGGGCTGCGACGGCCTTGAGCAGGCTGTCCTTGGTAAACGGCTTGGTCAGGTACTCGTCCGAGCCGACCATGCGACCGCGCGCCCGGTCGAACAGGCCGTCCTTGGAGGAGAGCATGATCACCGGCGTCACGCCGAAACGCGGGTTCTTCTTGATAAGGGAACAGGTCTGGTAGCCGTCCAGACGCGGCATCATGATGTCGCAAAAAATGATGTCCGGATGGTGGTCGGCGATCTTCGCCAAGGCATCGAAGCCGTCTTCTGCCAGGACGACCTGGCAGCCGGCCTGCACAAGGAAAATCTCGGCGCTGCGGCGGATGGTGTTGCTGTCGTCGATCACCATCACTTTGACGCCGTTCAAATTGACTGCCTCCGCCACGCTTCCTCGCCTCCTTTAGCGGGCCCGCCGATTAACGACATATATACGGCTACGCGGTCCAACAAATTAACTATATCATAAGAAACAGCGCTTTCCATCCAATTTTTCACACACTGGTTCAAATTCAGATTTCGACCGGCTCGAAGTCTTCCTTGCGCGCCCCGCACTCCGGACAGGCCCAGTTCGGCGGCACGTCCTCCCAGCGCGTGCCCGGAGGCAGACCCTCCTCGGGCGAACCGGCGGCCTCGTCGTAGATGAAACCGCAAATCAGACACATCCAGGTTCGGTAGGGGGCGGGACCGGTCATTCGATTGTTCTCGGTTAGAATCGGGGCAGTCTACCCCATTCGCATCCGGCCACGCAGCCGTCTCCCTGTCCATGCCCGAAGATCTTCTCCCGCCCATCGTCATGGTGTTCTCCGCTTCGGACCCTTCGGGCGGCGCCGGCATGCAGGCCGACATCATGACCCTCTCCAGCCTGGGCTGCCATCCGCTTTCGGTCATCACCGCCCTGACCGTTCAGGATTCGGCCGGGGTCGAGGACGTGTTGCCGATCGAGTCCGACTGGGTGGCCGACCAGGCGCGCACGCTGCTCGAAGACATGCCGGTGGCCGCCTTCAAGATCGGCATGCTGGGCAGCGTGGAGAACATCGCCGCCATCGCGGAAATCGTCTCGGATTACCCGGAGATCCCGCTTATCCTCGACCCGGTGCTGGCCTCCGGCCGCGGCGACGAGCTGGCCAGCGAGGACATGATTGCCGCCCTGCGCGAACTGCTGCTGCCACAGACCACCTTGCTTACACCGAACAGCATGGAGGCGCGCCGTTTGGTCCTCGACGAAGGCGACGAAGAGGATGACCCAGACCTCGCCGAATGCGCGCGGCGGCTGGTTGGCGCCGGCGCCGAGTTCGTGCTGGTGACCGGCACCCACGAAAACAGCGCCGAAGTGGTGAACTCCCTCTACGGCGAGAACGGCCTGGTGCGCGCCGACGCCTGGGAGCGCCTGCCCGGCAGCTATCACGGCTCGGGCTGCACCCTGGCTTCAGCCATCGCCGCCAACCTCGCCAATGGCCTCGACATGGCCGAAGCGGTGCGCGACGCCCAGGACTACACCTGGCAGACGCTCGCCAACGGCTTTCGGCCCGGCATGGGCCAGTATTTCCCCGACCGCTTCTTCTGGGCTCGCGAGCCGGAAACCGGGGATGAAGCTTAACGGGCTCTACGCGCTGACTCCCGACCTTGCCGAGACGGCCGAGCTGCTGCGCCGCGTCGGACAGGCACTGCTGGGCGGAGTTCGCCTCGTGCAATACCGCAACAAGGCGGCCGACCTCGCCCTGCGACAGGCACAGGCGGCCGCGCTGCTGCAGCTGTGCCGCGCCCACGGCGCAACCCTCCTCATCAACGACGATCTGCCGCTCGCCATCGCCCTCGGCGCGGACGGCGTACATCTCGGCGGCGAGGACGGCGACCTGGCGGCCGCCCGGGCCGCCCTAGGCCCGGGAAAGCTGCTCGGCGTCTCCTGCTATGACGAAATGGAACGTGCGCGGGAAGCCAAGCGCGTCGGCGCCGATTACGTCGCCTTCGGCAGCTTCTTCGCCTCGCCGACGAAGCCCGCCGCCGTGCGCGCGCCGCTGACTTTGCCGGCTGCGGCGAAGGCCGAGCTCGGCCTGCCGGTCTGCGCCATCGGCGGCATCACCCTGGAGAATGCCCGGCGGCTGATCGTCGCCGGCGCAGACCTGCTGGCCGTCATCAGCGACCTGTTCGAGGCGCCGGACATCCGCGCCCGCGCCGCTGCCTACACTTCACTTTTCAACGAACGAGTCACATCATGAGCAGAAACGAGGAACTGTTCGTCCGCGCCCAGAAAACCATCCCCGGCGGCGTCAATTCGCCGGTGCGGGCCTTCCGCTCGGTCGGCGGCACGCCGCGCTTTTTCACGCGCGGCGAAGGGCCATACGTCTGGGACGCCGACGGCAGGCGCTTCATCGACTATGTCGGCTCATGGGGGCCGCTGGTGCTCGGCCACGCCCATCCCGAGGTGCTCAAGGCCGTGCACGACGCCGTGTCGCGGGGACTGACTTTCGGCGCCCCGACGGAAGCCGAGGTGGAGATGGCCGAGCTGCTGGCGCGACTGCTGCCGGGGCTGGAGATGGTGCGCCTGGTCTCCTCCGGCACGGAGGCGACGATGAGCGCCATCCGCCTCGCGCGCGGCTTCACCGGACGCGACGCGATCGTCAAGTTCGAGGGCTGCTACCACGGCCACGCCGACAGCCTGCTGGTCAAAGCCGGATCGGGCGCGCTCACTTTCGGCAACCCCTCCTCGGGCGGCGTGCCGGCGGACTTCGCCAAACACACGCTGGTGCTCGACTACAACGACACCCAACAGCTCGAGGACACCTTCGCCAGGATCGGCAACCAGATTGCGGCCGTGATCGTCGAACCGGTGGTCGGCAACATGAACCTGATCGCACCGAAGCCGGAGTTCCTGCAGGCCATGCGCCAGCTGTGCACGCAGCACGGCGCCGTGCTGATCTTCGACGAGGTGATGACCGGCTTCCGCGTTGGCCTCACCGGCGCGCAGGGCCATTATGGCATCCGGCCCGATCTCACCACCCTCGGCAAGGTGATTGGCGGCGGCATGCCGGTAGGCGCCTTTGGCGGACGGCGCGACATCATGGAAAAAATCGCCCCGCTCGGACCCGTCTACCAGGCCGGCACGCTGTCCGGCAGCCCGGTAGCGGTGGCGGCGGGGCTGGCCACGCTCAAGCTGGTCTCGCAACCCGGCTTCTACGAACAGCTCGCGGCCAAGACGCAGCGTCTGATGGACGGCCTGCAGGCGGAAGCGAAGAAATGTGGCGTCAACTTCAGCGCGCAGGCTGTCGGCGGCATGTTCGGCCTCTATTTTCGCGCCGCGCCGCCCGCCACTTACGCGGAAGTAATGGAATGCGACAAGGAGGCCTTCAACCGCTTCTTCCACGCCATGCTGGAGAAAGGCGCGTATTTCGCCCCCTCCGCCTTCGAGGCCGGCTTCGTCTCGGCGGCGCACTCGGATGCGGATCTCGCCGCCACCTGCGCCGCCGCAAGGGAGGTTTTCTCAAGTTATTAGGTTGAGTTGCCGAAATACGAAAGGGTAGGCTTGATTCAGGCCAAAGCGCCTGCACTTTCATTGCATGAGAATGGCAACCGTGAAAACCATACCCGTCCTGCAGCTGACCGACAGCAACCGCGAAGCCCTGCGGCGTCATTTCCTGACTCTCGACGAGGAAGATCTGCGGCTGCGCTTCGAGCACGTCATCAGCGAAATGACGCTGACGAAATACATCGACGCGATCGATTTCGACCGTGACGCGGTGTTCGGCGTCTTCGACGAAAACCTGGAGCTCTCCGGCGTCGCCCACCTCGGCCTGCGCGGCGAGGTCGCCGAGTTCGGTGTCAGCGTCGCGCCGGGCCATCGCGGCGAAGGAGTAGGCACGGCGCTTTACCGGCGCGCCTACGAATACTGCCGCAACCACCGCATCACCACGCTGTTCGTGCACTGCCTGCACGAAAACGCCGCCATGATGCACATTGCGCGCAAGGCCGGCATGCAGATCGTGACGGACGCCAACGAGGTCGAGGCCCACCTGCGTGTGCCGCCGGGAGACCCGCTCAGCTTCACGGAAGAGCTCATCGACGACCGCGTCGGGCTGTTCGATCTGGCGCTGAAGTCGCAATTCCTCGCCGCTCGTACCTTCACGGAAGCCATGGCGAGCGCGGCCGAAACCCTCGCCCACCCCTTACAGCAGGAAGAGCGTCGCCAGCCCGAGAAAGATGAAGAACCCGCCTGAGTCGGTCACGGCGGTGATCATCACGCTGGAACCGACTGCCGGGTCATAGCCGAGGCGCTGGCGCAGGAGCGGCACGGCGACGCCGACGGAGGCGGCCACCATCAGGTTCAGCGTCATCGCCGCCGTCATCACCAGCCCAAGCGGCACGCTGCGGTAGAGCCACCAGGCAACGAAGCCGAGCAGGCTGCCCCAGATCAGGCCGTTCACCATCGCCACGCCGATCTCCTTGCGCAGGAGCACGCGGGCACTCTCCTGCTGCACCTGGCCGAGCGCCATGGCGCGCACGATCATGGTGATGGTCTGGTTGCCGGAGTTGCCGCCGATGCCGGCGACGATGGGCATCAGCGCCGCCAGCGCCACCAGCTTCTCGATGGAACCCTCGAAGGCGCCGATGACGCGCGAAGCGACGAAGGCAGTGATCAGGTTGATGGCCAGCCACGACCAGCGGTTCTTCACCGAATCCCACACCGAGGCGAAGATGTCCTCGCCCTCGCGCAGGCCGGCGCGGGAAAGTTGCTCGGTTTCGGTCGCTTCGCGGATGTAGTCCACCACGGCATTCACCGTAACGCGACCGACCAGCCGGTTGTCCTTGTCCACCACCGGCGCCGAAACGAGGTCGTAGCGCTCGAAGGCCTGCGCCGCCGTCTGCGCCTTGTCGTCCGGCTCGAGGGTCAATGGCTCGGCCACCATGATGTTCGACACCATCTCGTCCGGGTCGGTGACGAGCAGCAGGTTCAGGGGCAGCACGCCGTGCAGGCGCTCCTCGCGGTCAACGACGAAGAGCTGGTCGGTGTGATCGGGCAACTCGTCGAAGCGGCGCAGGTAGCGCAGCACCGCCTCCAGGGTGACGTCCTCGCGCACCGTCACCGCCTCGAAATCCATCAGGGCGCCGACCGCGTCCTCGTCGTAGGACATCGCCGCGCGCAGCTGCTCGCGCTCCTCCACCGAGAGGGCGCGGAAGACGTCCTGCATGACCTCGCTCGGCAGGTCGGGCGCGAGATCGGCGATCTCGTCGGTATCGAGCTGCTCGGTGGCGGCGACCAGCTCGTGCGAATCCATCGCCTCGATGAGACTCTCGCGCACCGCATCGGAGACTTCCAGCAGGATCTCGCCGTCGCGGTCGGCCTTGACGAGATCCCAGACGAAGAGGCGCTCATCGAGCGGCAGCGCTTCGAGGATGTAGGCGATGTCGGCCGGGTGCAGCTCGTCGAGCTTGCCGCGCAGCTCGGCGATGTGGCTCTTGTGCACCAGGCTCTCGACCAGCTCGTGGCGCGGCATCTCCTGGCGATGCACCAGGCCCTCGACGACGCGATGGCGCGCCAGCAGTTCCTGCACCTCGCGCAGTTCCTGCTGGACGTCTTCGCTCTGGCGGAGATCCTCGATGTCGGACATGGCATTCGCTTTTCGCGCACCTGCGCGAAAAGCGGATTTTAGAGACTTTGCCGCGGAGATGCGAAAGAAATTACGGCAGTTCCGCGGCGTTCATGCGGCCGAGAATGACCTGGCTGCGGGCAGCGAGGTAGGGCGAGTTGGGCAGGCGGCCGAACTTGCGCGGGTTGGGCAGCAGGACGGCGAGCCGCGCCGCCTGCTCGGCGGAGAGCCGGTCGGCGGAGACGCCGTAGTAGTGGCGGGCGGCGGCCTCGGCGCCGAAGACGCCGCTGCCCCACTCGACCACGTTGAGATAGATCTCGAGGATGCGCCGCTTGTCCATCACTGCCTCCAGCATGAGGGTGATGACGGCTTCCTGCGCCTTGCGCCAGGGCGTCTTCGAGGCGGAGAGAAACAGGTTCTTCGCCAGCTGCTGGGTGATGGTCGAGCCGCCGGCAACGATTTTCCCCTTCTTTTGATTCTTCTCCAGCGCCTTCTGGATGCCCTCCCAGTCGAAACCCTCGTGCTCGGAGAACTTGGCATCCTCGGCCGCGATCACGGCGCGCTTGAGGTGGGCCGAGACGCGTTCGTAAGGCGTCCACTGCTTCTTCAACTCGGCGCGCGGATCCTTCTCGCGCAGTTCGTCGAGGCGCTGCGACATGAAGCTGGTCATGGACGGGTCGTTGAATTTCCACCACACCACCCAGCCCAGATACCAGCCCTGCCAGGCCAGCAACAGCAGGATAAGGACGGCCAGACCGCGGCGCGTCCAGCGCCAGAACGATTTCAGCGATCTCATGACGCGCGCAGCTGGGCGAGGACGGGTGCGGTGGGGGGGCGCACGCCGCGCCAGAGGAAAAACGACTCCGCCGCCTGCTCGACCAGCATGCCGAGGCCGTCGGCCTGCCGCGCCGCGCCCTGCGCCCGCGCCGCCGCCATGAACGGCGTCTCGCGACCATAGACCATGTCGTAGGCCAGGCTGCCCGGCGCATACAGCCCCGCCGGCAGCGCCGGCGCCTCGTCGGCCAGGCTGGCGGCGGTGGCGTTGATGACCAGATCGAACTGCCGCCCGGCCAGTTCATCGAAGCCACCGGCCTCGAGACGGCAGTCCCCGCCGCGCGCGGCGAACTCGCCCCGCAGCCCGCGCGCCTTGTCCGCCGTGCGGTTGGCGAGATGCAGCAACGCCGGCTGCTGTCCCAGGAGGGGCAGCAGCACGCCGCGCGCCGCGCCCCCGGCGCCGAGCAGCAGGATACGACGGCCGGCCAGCGCGAAACCGAGGTTGTGCGTCAGGTCGGCGACGAGACCGGCGCCGTCGGTGTTGTCGCCGTGGATGCCGCTCTCGGAAAAGACCAGCGTATTCACCGCCTCCGCCGCCTCGGCGCGCGGCGAGCGCGTGTCGGCGAGGGCATAGGCCTCCAGTTTGAAGGGCACGGTGACGTTCATGCCGCGCCCGCCCGCCGCGACGAAGGCCCGCACCGCCGCCACGAAGCCGTCGAGCGGGGCCAGGATCGCCTCGTAGCTGATGTCCTGAAAAGTCAGTCGGGCGAAGGCGGCGTGGATCTGCGGCGACTTAGAATGCGCGATGGGATGGCCGATGACGGCGTAGCGGTCCGTCACGGTGCGATCTTCCGGGGAAGGTTCATTCCGATTGCAACTGGTCGGCGCGGGTAAACACCCAGGTGCGTGCGAAGGCGACGATATCGGTCTGGCGCTTCAGCTCGGCGGGAAAGCCGCCGTACGGTGCGGCCATGCGGACGATGCGCTTGGCGGCGTCGTCGAGCACTTTGTGGCCGGACGAGCGCCGGATCTCGACCGTTTCCAGGTTGCCGTCGGCCTTGATCTCGACGTAGAGCAGCAGGTTGCCGTAGAGCTTGCCCTTGGCCGCCTCGGGGTAGTTCAGATTGCCGAAGCGCTCGACCTTCTGCCGCCACTCCTCCAGGTATTGAGCGGCGGCGTATTCCTCGGTGCGGGCACCGATGAACTTCTTGCGCGGCCGCTTGTTGTATTCGTCGATCTGGCGCTCGATCTGCGCTTCCATGCGGGCGATGGCGCGCGCGCTTTCCATGAGATCGACGCCGCGCACGCTGGTCTGTTCCGGCTGGTCCTCGCTGCGGCGCGCGTCGGCCTGGACGGCCTTGCTGCTCTTCGCCTGGGTCAGCAGCTTCTGCTGCTGGACCTCCAGTTCCTGCACCCGGCGCTGCGTTTCCACCAGACTGTCGCCGGGCTGCACCTCGCGCGAGGCCGGCAGCGGCGTCTTGGCGCGACGGTTCTCGTCGGTGTTGCCGCCGCCGTCGAGGTTCGCCTGCGCCCGTGCCTGCGCCTTGTCCGGCTTTCTCGCGCTCTTGGCGTTGACCAGCACCACCTCGAGCGTTTCCTTCGTCACGCGCGAGACCTTGTCGGGCAGCTTGAAGTGGATGGAGAGCACGACGGCGTGAAGGACCAGCGAGGCAATCAGCGCCAGGGTGAAGCCGCGGCTGGCCGGTTCCATGCGGGAAAGCCAGCCTGGCCAGGGGATGTTCATGGCCACGGATTGGGGAAGCGTAGCAACTCCGCGCTCAGGCATGGACCCCGATTCTACTCCGGAATGCCCGCATCTTCGATAGCCTCCGCGTCTGCCGCCTCGCCCAGTGTCGCCACGTAGCGACATTGCGCGTCGACGCTCAGCAGGTCGATGCCGGAAACCGCCACATTCACCCGCGTACGCGGCGGGCTGGCCGGCAGGGAAGGACAGCGCAGGAAGAGCGGCAGGCGCTCCAGTCGCAGCAGGCTCTCGCGCACCACCACGGCGGGCACCTCCTCGATGCTCTCCTGCAGCAGCCAGCGCAGGTACCAGTAGCGCTCCATGCCGCGCTGGAACTCGGCGTAGGCGGCATAGGTGATCTCGAAATCGCGCATGGCCGAAAGCAGCGCCTCGGAACGCGCCGTGAAGGGCGGCGCGTCGCCACTGAGGTGGGCGAGCAGCTGCCACTGGTTGACCAGGTCGACGTAGCGCCGCAGCGGCGAGCTCGACCAGGCATAGCAGTCGACGCCGAGGCCTTCGTGCGAAAGTGCAGCGGTGGTCATGCGCACCTTGCCGGCCGCCTGCACGCGATAGATGGCCGCCACCTGCGCTTCGGCCAGCAGCTTGCCCCAGCTGGCGTTGGCGACGATCATCAGCTCCGCCACCAGCTTGTCCAGCGGCGAGCCGCGCCGGCGCGGGACGATGTCGATGCGTCCCTCCGGCGCATTCCAGTCGACGTGGAAGCTGTACTCGATGTTCTGCGGGTTGACCGAGGGTTTGCCGCGGCCGGCTTCCAGCACGGTGGCGAATTCCCACAGCAAGGTGAGCTCGCGGCGGAACGGGAACGCCGGCCCGCCCGCGGCCAGCGTCTCCTCGTTGAAGACCGGCTCGATGTCGTGGTGGCGCAGGTTGGCGACCACCGGCACGCGCTCGACGCGGGAGTTTGAGCCGCGGATGGCGTAGTCCGGCCCCACGTCGAGATAAAGCGAAAGCGCAGGGCAGTGGCGGCCGGCGGACAAGGTGAAACGCTCCACCACATCCTCCGGCAGCATGGTGATCTTGCGCCCCGGCATGTACACCGTGGACAGGCGGCTGCGGGCGATGACGTCGAGCGGCGAGCCGGGCGCGATGCCCAGCCCCGGCGCGGCGATGTGGATGCCGATGCGCCAGCCGCCGTGGTCGCGCGGCGTGACGGAAAAGGCATCGTCGATTTCGGTCGTCGCGGCATCGTCGATCGAAAACGCCTGTACTTCCGCAAGCGGCAGATCCTCCGGCACCTGCGGCGCCGCATAGCCGTCGAAATCCGTTCCCTGCGGAAAGAACTCGAAGAGGAAGCGGCCGAGATGGTAGTCGTGGCTGGAGGGAATGGCGCCGCAGCGCGCCAGCAGATGGGCTGGCGGCAGAGCGCTCTCGGCACAGGCGAGTTCCAGCGCCTTGGTCTCCAGGCGGTTACGGTCCGGCTTGTAGAGCAGGGCTTTCAGCAGGGGCGGGAATTCGGCGGGCAGCGTTCCGGCCTTGAGCTCGGCCGCCATGCGCTCGATGGCCAGCGCCTGCTGGCGCTTCTTCTCCAGCCCGGCCAGCGCGGCTTTCAGGATCTCGGGCGGCGCCTTGCGGAAGCGGCCCTTGCCCTTGCGGTGGAAATAGATCGGCGCGGCATGCAGGCCGAGCAGGAGGGCCGCCGCCTCGACCGGCTGGGGCATGCGGCCGAAATATTCCCGCGCCAGCTCCTCGAAGCCGAACTCGGCATCGCCGCAGGCCTCCCAGAGGAATTCCGCCTCCAGACCCTCCGACTCGCTTTCCGCGCGCTCGAGCAGCTCGCCGGGAGCCGGCGCGGCGAAGCGCAGCAGCACGTTGGCCGCCTTCACCTTGACGCGCTTGCCGCTCGTCGTCTCGACCTGGAGGGAGCTGGTGTTGTCGGCGAGCACGGTGCCGGCCTTGAAGGCGCCGTCCTCTTCGAACAGGACATGCATGGGAAAACGGGATGCAGGAGAGTGGGGCGGGATTATACCCGACGCCCTGCGGTGATCAGGACTTCGCTCTGCGCCACATAGCCGTCGCCCTGGCGGCAAGGCGCCAGCTCCTGCGCCACCTCCTCGCCCAGCCGGGCCAGCATCGCCTCGGGCAGGCGCGCCAACCCCGCCGCCGCGCCGCCGGCCAGGTCGCGGAAAGCCTGCCAGTAGGCCCGGGGCGAGTCGAAGGCGCAGCTGAGGACATGCACATGGACATCGACTTCGGCGAAACCCGCCGCCTCGAGCGTCTGTCGCAGGAGCGTCCGATCGCCGAAGCGGAAGGGCGACAGGCGCTCGACCTTCGGCGGCGGCAGGATGCGGCGGATGCACTGCAGGGCGCAAGACACCAGCGGCGCGCGCGCCTCTTCGCCCCACACCGAGAACACGGCGCGGCCGCCGGGCTTCAGCGCGCGGCGCATTTCCGCCAGCGCCCGCGGCACGTCGGGGAAGAACATCAGGCCGAGGCCGCACAGCACGCGGTCGAAGCTGCCGTCGGCAAAAGTCAGTTGCTCCGCATCGGCGGCGGCGAACAGGATCGTGCTTTCGGCAGCGCGGCGGCGCCCCTCGGCGAGCGCCTGCTCGGCGATGTCGCTCGCCACCACCAGGCCGCCGGGGACTTTCTGCGCCGCCTCGCATGCCAGCACCCCCGGCCCGCTCGCCAGGTCCAGCACGGCCTGGCCCGGCCGCAGGGCGGCGGCATCGAGCAGGGCGGCATTCAGACTGGCGCGCAGGGCGGCGCTCTCGGCATAGCGCGCCGCGATCAGGTTGTAGCCGAGGCGTTCCTCGCGCTTGAATCGGTCCGGATCGAAACTCACTTGGTCAGTCCGGCAAAGCGCAGGATTTCATCCAGGTATTCCGGCCAGCGCGTAAAGCTGTGGTCACCGCCTTCCAGCACCACCTGCCGCGCACCGGCGTACTTCGCCACCGCCTGGCGGTAGTCGAGCACCTCGTCGCCGGACTCGACCAGGAGCAGGAAGTCCTGCGGGCGGGACAGGCGCGGCACTTCGAGTGCGCGCAATTCCTCGATGTATTCCGGCAGGAAGTCGAAGGTCTCGCCGGTGTAGAGATTTGTCTGCGGCCCGACGTATTCCGCCAGCGACAACGGCGCCACCACCGCCGGATTGACCAGCGCCGCCTTGAGGCGATGCTTCTCGGCGAGGTGGGTGGCGTAATAGCCGCCGAGCGAGCTGCCCACCACGGTGACCGGTGTACGCGCAGCCACGATCGAATGCTCGGCCAGGGCGATGGCCGCACGCGGCGAGGGCGGCAGCTGCTCGCACCAGAACAGGTGGCCGAGGCCGAGTGCTTCCATGCGCGCCCTCAAGCGCTGCGCCTTGTTCGATTGCGGCGAGGAACGAAAGCCGTGCAGGTAAACGATCATCTCAGCCCGCCGCCGGGCCGCCCCAAGGCGGGCTGAAGTCAACGACGCGGAAGCCGCCTGGCGGCTGAACTTTCGTCACCCCTTCCCGCGGGGAAGGGGCTGGGGGATGGGCTGTCATTTCAGTTCGCCGGAACTGTGCGGTCGGCCGCCCATTCGCGCAGGGCATCCACCCGCTCGGCCATCACTACCGACAGCGGCCGCGTGCGGCCGATCTCTTCGAGCAGCAGCGCCTGGTCGAGCGGCTGCTTGCGCGCATGTGCCTCATACAGGGCCGAGACCACGGCCTGCTCGATCTCGGCGCCGGAAAAGCCTTCGGCCGGCTGCGCCAGTACGTCGAGGTCGAACTCGCCGACCTTCACCTCGCGCCGCGCCAGGTGGATGGCGAAGATCTCCGCCCGCGTCGGCGCGTCGGGCAGGTCGACGAAGAAGATCTCGTCCAGCCGTCCCTTGCGGATCAGCTCGGGCGGTAGCTGCGCGATGTCGTTGGCCGTGGCGACGATGAAGACGCGGCCCTTGCGCTCGGACAGCCAGGTGAGCAGGGTGCCGAGCACGCGGCGCGAGACGCCGCCGTCGGTGCCGCCGGAGGAATCGCTTGCCAGGCCTTTCTCGATCTCGTCGATCCACAGCACGCAGGGCGCCATCGCCTCGGCCGAAGCCAGCGCCTCGCGCAGGTTGCGCTCGGTCTCGCCGAAGAACTTGTTGTAGAGCGTGGCGAAGTCCAGGCGCAGCAGCGGCACGCCCCAGGCGCCGGCCACCGCCTTGGCGGCGAGGCTCTTGCCGCTGCCCTGCACGCCGAGCAGCATGATGCCTTTTGGCGCCTGCAGGCCGGCGCCGCCCTCGCCGACGAAGACGGCGCGGCGCAGTTCGAGCCAGTGCTTGAGCTTCCTGACGCCGCCGACCTGGGCAAAGCTGGCCGTGTCCAGTTCCAGGGAGAGCACGCTGCCGGCGCCCAGCGCGTCGTACTTGTAGCGCAGCACGCGGTCGACATCGCCGTGGGTGATCAGTCCGTCGTCGCGGATCGCCTGGCGTGCCAGGCGACGCGCGTCGTCGAGCGCCATGCCGGTCAGGTGGCGCGCCAGCAGGTGCAGCGCCTCCTTCTCGCCGCGCACCGGCTCGCCACCGCCCTGGCTCGCCCACAGCTGCATTTCCTCGCGCAGCAGCTTCTGGATTGCCTCAAGATCCGGCACGGACAAGCTGAAGCGCGCGCTCATGCGCGAGAGCTCCGAATTCAGCTCGATGCGCGGGCTGACCAGCACCAGTGTGCGCGCCGACTTGCCGTGCTCCATGGCGATCTCGCGGAGCAGGCGGGCATTGACCGGATCCTCGAGATAGGGATGCGCATCGAGCAGGACGTATAGGCCGTTCTGCGGCGTCGCGTCGATGTGGCGCAGCGCATCAGCGAACGCATAGGTCTGGGTGATCGGCTGGCTGTTGTTGCTGCGGCGCAGGCCGTCGGCAATGCTCCAGACGAAGAGCGCCCAGCCTTCCAGGTTGGCCGCCTGCTCGAGCAGGGCCAGCACACGCGGCTCCTCGTGGGTCTCGATGACGACGACGGGAAAGCGCGACTGCAGGATCAGCGTGAGATCGTGCAGGTCGTTCATGCCCGGCTCACTGCTGCGTCCAGTCCACCATGCCCGTGTAGGCCGTGCCGAGGACGACGAAGCCGAAGGCGATGCGGTACCACGCGAACATCGAGAAATCGTGGGTGCTGATGAAGCGCAGCAGCCAGCGCACGCAGAGGAAGGCGGAAACGAAGGCGGAAACGAAGCCGACCGCCCACATGCCGACATCGTCGGCGTTGAGCAGCGCGCGTTCCTTCCACAGCTGGTAGGCCGTGGCGGCGATGAGCGTCGGGATGGCGAGAAAGAAGGAGAACTCCGCCGCCGCCTTGCGCGACAGGCCGAAGAACAGGCCGCCGATGATGGTGGCGCCCGAGCGCGAGGTGCCGGGGATCAGGGCGAAGGCCTGGGCCAGGCCGAGCTTGAGGGCGTCCCGCCAGCCGAGATCGTCCACCGACTCGAAGCGGATGACGTGATCGCGCCGCTCCGCCCAGAGGATGAAAACGCCGCCCAGAATGAAGGCCAGGGCCACCGGGACCGGCTGGAACAGGTGCGCCTTGATCGTCTTGCCGAAGAGCAGGCCGAGCACCGCCAGCGGCATGAAGGCGATCGCCAGGTTGGCGACGAAGCGCTGCGCGCCCGGGTCGCGGCCCAGTCCCCGGGCAACCGCGCCGAGTTTCGCCCGGTACTCCCAGCAGACGGCGAGGATGGCGCCGGTCTGCACGACGATGTGGAAAAGCTTGCCGCGCTCGTCGTTGAAGTCGAGCAGGTCGCCGGCCAGGATCAGGTGGCCGGTCGAGGAGACCGGCAGGAACTCGGTCAGTCCCTCGACGATGCCGAGGAGGAAAGCGTGCAGCAGATCGGTCCAGTTCATAGCGCGGCGATGGTAGCATGAGCCTGACGCATCCCGGCACTCACGACATGAACCTCGACATCCCGCGGGAACTCATCGAGAAACTGGCGTCCTCACGGCGCGTCGCCGTGCTGACCGGCGCCGGCATCTCGGCCGAATCGGGCATCCCCACCTTTCGCGACGCGCTCAGCGGACTGTGGGCCAACTACGATCCACAGGAGCTCGCCACCCCGGAAGGCTTCGCGCGCAATCCCAAGCTGGTGTGGGAGTGGTATGCCGAGCGGCGCGCCCGCATCGCCGGCGTGGCGCCCAATCCCGGCCATGTCGCGCTGGCCGAACTGGAGCGGCATTTCGAACGATTCACCCTGGTAACGCAAAACATCGACAGCCTGCACCAGCGCGCCGGCTCGCGCGAGGTGGTGGAACTGCATGGCAACATCGCGCGGGTGAAGTGCTCGCGCGAGGCAACCGTCGTCAGCGATTTCACGCAGGACGAATCGCCGCCACGCTGCCACTGCGGCGCCTATCTCCGGCCGGATGTCGTCTGGTTCGGCGAGATGCTGCCCGCCGATGCCCTGGCGCGGGCGGAGGAGGCCGCCGAGCACTGCGAGGTGTTCCTCAGCATCGGCACCTCGGCCCAGGTCTACCCGGCCGCCGAGCTGCCGCTGCGGGCGCTCTCGGCCGGCGCTACCGTGGTGGAAATCAATCCGGAGCGGACGGCGCTGACGCGCCATGCCCACTACGCGTTGCAGGGTGCATCGGGGATGGTGCTGCCGCGATTGCTGGCAAGGCTGAAGACGGCTACCTGAACAGGCCCTTCAGCGCACCGCCAGCCTTTTCCCCGATCTTCGACTTCACCTGCTCCTCGACCTTGGCCTTGGCGGCCTCCACCGCCAGGTTGCCGAAGTCGATGTTGTAGGCCAGTTTGTCGAAGGGACCGCTCACCCGCACCGGCACGGTGAGTCCTTTCAGGTGATCGAGCTCCTTGCCGCCCTGGCCGCCCGAGGTGTTCACCACGCTGGCCCGGGCCAGGTAGTCCATGCGGTCCTCGCCGACATTGATGTCGCCCGCGCCGCCAAGGCGAATGAAGGGCGATTTCATGCTCAGATCGTCGTTGCGCGCCACCCCGTTGGCGATGCGGAAGGAGGCAGTCAGCTCCGAAAAGTCGGTCTTCTCGGTCTGTTTCGCCTGTTGCACGGCATTCTGCCGGCCCGAAAAGACCGCCTTGGTTTCGCGGAAGGTCTTCGCCAGGTTGATGCCCTTGATGGCACCGTCGCGCAGCGCCACGCTGGCCGTGCCGCCGAGGCCTTTCTTCATCGCCGTCACGGTGGTGCCGGCGGTGGTGACGTCCAGCGCCACGTTGCCGCGCCCCTCCAGCACGTCGCGGTCGAGGGCATCCTTCATGAGCGGGTTGATATTAACGTTGGCCAGGCTCTGCCGCAGCACGACCTGGTTGTTGTTGGCGTTCACGGACAGGGCGCCGGTGAGGCTGCCATCGTAGAGATTGGCCGAGAGGGGCGCGACGTCGAGCTTGCCGTTGGCGGCCTTCACCTCCAGGCGCACATTGCCGACCTTGACGTTGGACACCTGCAGCTGGCCGATCTTCACCGTTCCGCTGGCGTTGAGGCCCTTCAGCGCAGAGAAGTCGAAGGGCTTGTCCGGTGCCTTTTCCTTCTCGTCGGCACCTTTCGGCGGCAGGTATTTGTCTACGTTGAGCCGGTCGATCTCCAGATCGAAGACCAGCGCCAGCGGACTGAAACGCGTGAGGTTCGCCTTCGCCGCGATTTTGCTCTCGTCGAACTGCGTATTGGCGTGCAGCACCGCCGTCTGGCCGTCGATGTCGGCGCGCAAGCCGCCGCTGAGCGGCAGCTTCACGCTCTTCATGGGCATCTGCGGATGGGCGACGTTCACTTCCCCACTGAAGGCGGGCAGCTCGACGGTCTGCTTCTCCAGGTTGGCGGAGAGCGCCGTGGCGAGGCTGCCCTTCAGTGTCGTCTCGCCCTGGCGCGCATCGAGTTCCAGCGTCAGCTTGCCGGCCTTCAGCGACTGACTTTTCCCCTCAACGCCGGAAAGGGCGATCCTGGCGTCGACGGCGCGCTGCGCCCCCGTCAGCTTGAGCGCCGCGCTGACTGCCGCGCCGCTCGCCTTGTCGGCCGCCAGCGCCAGCTTCGGCGCCTCCAGTTTCGCCTCGAAGGCGTCGCCATCCTCCTTGCCCTTCGCCGTCAGCAGCAGCAGCTCCACGGTGAGTTCGTTCGCGCCGGCGAACTGCAGGGCTGCCGCCGTCAGCGCCAGGTCCAGCGCCTTCATGTCGGCAACGTCGCCCGTCAGGCGCAGGTCGAGCCGGGCGCCGCCATAGCTCTTCTTGTCCAGATCGTAGCGGTACTCGCCGGCGGCCTTGAGCTGGGCCGCCAGCTTCGGCTTGTTGCCCGCCAGGCGGGCCGAGAGATCGAACTTGTCGGCGGCGGCATTCGCCAGGCGGCCGGTGGTCAAGCCCAGTGCCACGAGGGTGAGTTCCTGGTCAGTCTTCTCGTCACGCCAGCCGAGCTCGCCGTTGCTGAGCTTCACGCCGGCGATGTCGAAGCGGGCCGGCGGCTCCTTGTCGTCCTTGGCGAGCAAGTCGTCGATGTTCAGCCGCCCGTCCTTGTAGCGCACGATGCGCGCCTTGACGCCATCGAGCTCGACGGTATCCACCACCACCTGCTGCGACAGCAGCGGCCACAGCCGGAGGGAGACGCGCGCCTTGTCGACCGCCGCGAACACCTGCTCGCTCTTGTGCTCCGACAGGGTGGTCCTGCCCAGCTGCACGCCGATGGCGGGAAAGAGCGACAGGGACAGGTCGCCCTCGATTTTCAGGCTGCGGTTCTTCTTCTCCTGCACCAGTTGGGCGATCTCGCCCTTCCATTTATTGGCATCGAACGTCGCCACGATGAACACGGCGACGGCAGCCAGCAGGGCGACGACTCCCCCCAAGGCGAAGGCGACGATCTTCAACGCTTTCATGCATCCTCTCCTGCGCGGACTCGCGGAAAATCGAGATTAGCAGAGAACACGGTGTTGCGCGAAATTCCAGTTCGGTCAGAATGGCGCCATGTCCCACACACCAAAAAGGAGAAAACCATGAGCATCCTCAGCGAGTTCAAGGAATTTGCCATGAAGGGCAACGTCGTCGACCTGGCGGTCGGCGTCATCATCGGCACGGCCTTCGGCAAGATCGTCGATTCCCTCGTCAAGGACGTCGTGATGCCGGTGTTCGGCCGCATCCTCGGCGGCGTGGATTTCAAGCACCTCTACCTGAATCTCGGCGACAAGACCTTTGAGACGATGGAAGCCGCCGAAAAAGCCGGCGCTCCTCTTGTGAAATACGGCCTCTTCATCAACACCATCGTCGACTTCGTCATCATCGCCTTCGCCATTTTCATGGCCATCAAGGTGATGAACCGCCTGAAGCGCGCCGAGGCGGCTGCGCCCGCCTCGGCCGAGCCAAACACCAAGGAGTGCCCGCACTGCCTGTCGGCCGTTGCGCTCAAGGCGACGCGCTGCCCGCAGTGCACGTCCCAGCTGCAGTAATGGGATTGGGGGAAAGGGAAGACTGGCGCGCCCGAGACGATTCGAACGTCCGACCCCTGCCTTCGGAGGGCAGTACTCTATCCAGCTGAGCTACGGGCGCGAGGACGCGAAGCATAGCCCTTTTCATCGGGGGCGTCCATTCCGGCCGGCTATAATTGGCCTTTTCGGAAAGCAAGGAAAACCCGCATGAGCGAACAAAACGAAGTGTGCGGCGGGCTTTGCGGCTCACCGTTCCTCGTCGTTGTGGCGCTGGCCGCCGCGCTGGTCGTTCCGCTGGCCGGCTTTGCGGTCGCCAAGCTGCTCGGCGGCAAACCCTCGGCGGACCTCGGCGAAGAGGCCACGCTGCGGCGCATCCAGCCGATGGCGCAGGTCACGTTGTCCGTCGCGCCTGCGCCGGTGGCCGCAGCCCCGGCTGGCGCCGCGCCCGACGGCAAGAAGACCTACGATGCCGCCTGCGTCGCCTGCCACGGCTCGGGTGCCGCCGGAGCGCCGAAGCTCGGCGACAAGGCCGCCTGGGCGCCGCGCCTGAAAACCGGCGTGGAGGGTCTGACCGCCAACGCCATCAGGGGCAAGGGGGCCATGCCGCCGAAGGGCGGCAATATGTCGCTGTCGGATGCCGACATGAAGGCAGCGGTGGAGTACATGACGGCCGCGGCGAAGTAAGCGTGGCTTTCGCGGAGGCTAGGGCCAGGTCACGCTAATTCTGTCGGTGTGAACAGGCCCTAGAGGCGGGGCGACCCGCCCTTTCTACTTGGCGCCCGCCAAGAGCGCCTTCATCTGCGCCAGGCGCGCCGCACCCGAGGCGCGATCGGCTGGCTGGGCCGCCTTGCCGCCCGTCATCTTCAGGTCGTCACCCAGCTCGGCGATGAAGCGCGAGGGCTCGCACTCGCGCCAGTCCTTGCCGGTCTTGCGCCGCTCGCAATACGAGATCGTCAGGCTGCGCTCGGCGCGCGTGATGCCGACATACATCAGGCGGCGCTCCTCCTCGACCGCGCCGGCATCGATCGACTCGCGGTGCGGCAGCAGGCCTTCCTCGACCCCGACCAGAAAGACATGTTTAAACTCCAGGCCCTTGGCGGCATGCAGGGTGGCAAGTTGCACCTGGTCGCCGCCGTCTTCCGACTTGTCGAGCATGGAGATCAGGGCGATGGTCTGCGTCAGCTCCAGCAGGGTCTTGCCGTCCTCCTCGCCCTTCTTCGACAGCCAGTCGACAAAGTCGCGCACATTGGCCCACTTGGTCTCCGCCTCGCGCGGGTCGCAGCTGTCGAATAGCCAGGCTTCGTAGCCGACGGCACGCAGGAAATCCTCCAGCACCTGACGCGCCGGCTCGCGGCTGGCTCGCCACTCGAACTTGTTCACAAGATCGCCGAACTCGCGCACCGCCTGCAGCTGCTTGGGGTTGACGTAGCCTTCCGCCGCGGAGTCGAAGGCCGCGGCAAAGAGCGAGGCGTGGCGCACGCCGGCCAGCCGGCCGAGCCCCTCCAGGGTAGTGGCGCCGATGCCGCGGCGCGGCGTGGTGGCGGCGCGGATGAAGGCCGGGTCGTCGTCGCCGTTGGCGACGAGGCGCAGCCAGGCGACGAGGTCCTTGATCTCGGTCTTGTCGAAGAACGACTGGCCGCCGGAGAGGGCGTAGGGGATCTTCTGGTTGCGCAGCTGCTCCTCGAAGACGCGCGCCTGGTGGTTGCCGCGGTAGAGGATGGCATAGTCGCCCCACTTGCCGCGATGCTCGAAGCGGTGCGCCATCATCTTCATGACCACCTGCTCGGCCTCCTGCTCGTTGTCGCGGGCGACGCCGATCTGGATGGCGTCGCCGTGGCCGTGCTCCGACCACAGGCGCTTCTCGAACAGCTTCTCGTTGTTGCCGATGAGGGCGTTGGCGGCTTTCAGGATGCGCGTCGTCGAGCGGTAGTTCTGCTCCAGCTTGATCACCTTCAGCTGCGGAAAGTCGGACTGCAGGATACGCAGGTTCTCGACGTCGGCGCCGCGCCAGGCATAGATGGCCTGGTCGTCGTCGCCCACGGCGGTGAAGGCGGCGCGCGCGCCGGCGAGCAGGCGCATCAGGCGGTACTGGCTGCGGTTGGTGTCCTGATACTCGTCGACCAGCAGGTACTGCAGCTTGCCCTGCCAGCGCAGCAGCACGTCGGCCTCTCGCTCGAACAGCCGCACCGGCAGGCGGATCAGGTCGTCGAAATCCACCGCCTGGTAGGCGCGCAGGGCCTTTTCGTAGTCGCCGTAGAGCCGCGCGGCGGCGAGCCCGAGCTCGTCCTCGGCCAGCGACAGCGCCTCGTTCGGCTCGACCAGCGCGTTCTTCCAGCCGGAGATGCGCCATTGCAGGGCCTTCAGGCGCGCCTTGTCGGCCTCCCTGGCCAGCTCGGCCAGCACGGCGCCGCTGTCGGTGGCGTCGAAGATGGAAAAGCGCGGCTTGAGCTGCAACGCCTTCGCCTCCTGGCGCAGAACGCGCGCGCCCAGCGCGTGGAAGGTCGACACGTTGAGCGATTCGAGCGAGAGCCCGGGCAGCAGCTGCTTCGCCCGCTCGCGCATCTCCTTCGCCGCCTTGTTGGTGAAGGTGATGGCGGCGATGTGTTCGGGCCGGAAGCCGCGTTGCTGGATGAGATGGGCAATCTTCTGCGTGATGACGCGCGTCTTGCCGGAACCGGCGCCGGCCAGCACGAGCAGCGGGCCGTCGAGATACTTCACCGCTTCGCGCTGCGGCGCGTTCAGCACTATGGACATCGAAAAGTCAGTCCCGCCGGGACGGCGAGCTGGCAGCCGGCGCCGGGCCGCCCCAAGCCGGCTGCAACGTACAACACGGAGCGAAGCGGACAACCGTCACCCCCTTCCGGGGGAAGGAGGTCGGGGGGAAGGCTCTAGTCATCTCAGTGCGCCGAACACCTTCTGCAGCAGGCTGCTGGCCTGGCCGAGCGGATTCCGGCGGATCGCCCGCTCCTCCTCGGCGATCATGAGGAACAGGCCGTCGAGCGCCTTCTCGGTGACGTAGGCCTCCAGGCTGGCGTCCTTCTTGTCGATCAGGCCGAGCTTGGCGCCCTGCTTGGCATAGCGGTTGTATTTCTCGGCGAGCTTCACCTTCTCCGTTGCCTTCTTCACGATCGGCAGGAAGCGCTCGGTAAGAGGCTCGGAGGTGGTGCGCCTGAAGTACTGCGTCACCGAGTCGTCGCCGCCGGTGAGGATGGCCTTGGCGTCCTGCAGCGTCATCTGCTTGACGGCGTTCAGCAACAACTCCTTCGCCTCCGGCACGGCCGCCTCGGCGGCACGGTTCATGGTGACGATGAGCTCGTCGGCGTACTTGCCCATGCCGAGCTTGCGCATCAGCTTCTCGGCTTTCTGCAGGTTTTCCGGCAGCGGGATCTTCACCTTCGGGTTGCCGAGGAAACCGTCGGGTCTGCCGAGGCTGGCCACCGCCGCGCTGGCGCCCTGGCTGAGCGCCTGGCGCAGGGCGCCACTGCTTTCTTCGGTGCTGACGGCGTCCAGTCCGGAAGCCCGCGCGGACGACAGGGTGACAAGCAGAAACAAAGCGATGAAAATGCGTGACAAGGCAGTCATGGGAAGCTCCGTGTGATCTGTCCGCATTTTCGCATGAAAGGAAAGGCGATGAGCGCGCTGAGCTGGAAGCAGTATTTCATCTACCAGGCGGATTACCAGCACTGGGCCAACGAGGTGCTGTTCGAGTGCCTCGACCGGCTCGATCCGGGTGCGCTGGCCGAGCCGCAAGGGCTGTTTTTCTCGTCCATTCACCACACGGTCGACCACATCCTGGTCGTCGAAGAGCTGTGGCGGCTGCGCCTGCAAGGGGAGAGCCCGATCGTCGATTTCAAGGCCCTTCACCATCCCGACTGGCGCGAGCTGAAGAGCGCCTTGCGCCGCGAAATGCGCGAGCTGCAGCATTGGCTGGAAACCAAGCCGGAATCCTTCTTCGAGGCGGAGATCGCCTATCGCGGCACCGATGGCAAGGAACGCCGTAACTGGGTACGCGACGTGCTTACCCACATGATGGGCCATATGGTGCACCACCGCGGCCAGGTGTCGGCGGCGGCCACGCGGCTCGGCGCCCCTGCGCCGGAAATGGACTACATCTACTACAAACGCGCCGTCGACAGCGCCCTGGCGCAAACGCGGCATCCTTGAGGATTCACGAACGACACCTGTCCGCGGCGTCTGAGGTATATTACCTTGGACATACACTCGGACTGGTCTCTATCGGACAGATGGCATATATCAACTGGTCGGACCGCTACAGCGTCAGCAACAACCACCTCGACAGCCAGCACCAGGAGCTATTCCGCCTGGTCAACGAACTGCACGAGGCGATCCTCGCACGCCGGAGCCGGGAATACCTGGCGCAGTTGTTCGAGGGGCTAGGCAGCTACGCCGAACAGCATTTCAGCGCCGAAGAAGCGCACATGCGCCGCGTCGGCCATGACCAGCTGAACCCACACCAGGCCCACCACAAATATTTCATCGATGCGGTCGGAGATCTGCGCCGGAAGCATCAGAACGGCGCCGGCAGCGTCAGCGTGGAAGTGATCGACTTCCTCACCCACTGGCTGATCGATCACATCATGGGCTGGGACCGTCGCTATATCGGGGACGATCAGTCCGAATAGCCGCTTTCAGAGCAGCGGCAGCAGACGGTCTTCGAGCTGCTTCAACCCCATCCGGCCTGGACGGACCATGCGCAGCACGCCCTTGCGGTCGATGAGGTAAAGCGTCGGAGTGCCCTTTATGGGGCCGAAGACCTTCCGGTGCGCAGGCGTATTCATGGCAACGGGAAAAGTGTACTCGTGGTCCTTCCAGAATTCCTCGACAGTGAAACGATCGGCGTCGACCGACAGCGCCAGGATCTCCAGGCCGCGGGCGCGATGCTTCTCGTAAAGCGCTTGCAGCTCGGGCAACTCCTTCTGGCAGGCCGGGCACCAAGTCGCCCAGAACACCACCAGCACCGCCTTGTTCTGCAGCGCCTGCGCCGACAGGGTCTTGCCGTCGAGCAGGCGGGTGTCGAAGGCCGGCATTGCCTGGCCCTCCTTGACCTGCGCCTGTGCGGCAACGGTGAAGGCAAGGGCGGCGGCGAGAAACAGTACTTTCAACATAGCGGGTCTTTCATCGAACGCCTGCGAGATGCGCCTGCTGATCGGCATGATAGCTCGAGCGTACCATCGGCCCGCAGGCGGCGTTGGAAAAGCCCATCGCCTGCGCCTCACCCTCGAACCGCTTGAAGGCGTCGGGGTGCACGTAGCGCAGCACCGGCAGGTGATGCGCCGATGGCGCCAGGTACTGGCCGACCGTCAGCATGTCGACGCCGTGCGCGCGCAGGTCGCGCATGACGGCGAGGATCTCCTCGTCGGTCTCGCCGATGCCGACCATCAGTCCTGACTTGGTCGGAATCGCCGGGTTGCGCGCCTTGTAGGCCTTGAGCAGCGCCAGCGAATGGGCGTAGTCCGCGCCCGGGCGCGCCTGCCTGTAGAGCCGCGGCACGGTCTCCAGGTTGTGGTTGAAGACGTCCGGCGTCGTCGCGGTGAGGATGTCGACGGCGATCTCCAGGCGGCCGCGGAAATCCGGCACGAGGATCTCGATGCGCGTGGCAGGCGAGGCTGCGCGCACGGCGCGGATGCAGTCGGCGAAGTGCTGCGCGCCGCCGTCGCGCAGGTCGTCGCGGTCGACGCTGGTGATGACGACGTAGGAGAGCTTCATCGCCGCCACGGTCTGCGCCAGGTGCGTGGGCTCGCCGGGATCGGGTGCCAGCGGCTTGCCGTGGCCGACATCGCAGAAGGGGCAACGGCGCGTGCACACGTCGCCGAGGATCATGAAGGTGGCGGTGCCCTTGCCGAAGCACTCGCCGATGTTGGGGCAGGAAGCTTCCTCGCACACGGTATGCAGCGCCGCATCGCGCAGGATGCGCTTCACCTCGCCGAAGCGCGCCTGGCTGTTGCCGGCCTTGGCGCGTATCCACGCCGGCTTCTTCAGCGGCGCCGCGGCCGGCACCACCTTGATGGGGATTCGCGCGGTCTTGGCCTCGCCCTTCTGCTTGTGCGGTCTTTCGCTCACTTGTCGATCTGCCTTTCCAGCTGCGCCAGGAGCTTCTCGCCGGCCACATCCCAGCGCTCGGCGACGCCGAGGTCGCGCAACTGGGTGACCTGCAAACCGGGATAGCCGCAGGGATTGATCGCCGAAAACGGCGCGAGTTCCATGTCCACGTTGAGCGATACGCCATGGTAGCAGCAGCCGCCCTTCACGCGCAGGCCCAGCGCGGCGACCTTGGCGCCGCCGACATAGACGCCCGGCGCGCCGGCCATGCGCTCGCCGTGCACGCCGTAGCCGGCGAGCAGATCGATCACCGCCTGCTCGATGCGATTCACCAGCTCGCGCACCTTGAGGCCGCGCCGCGCCAGGTCGACCAGCAGGTAGGCCACGGCCTGGCCGGGGCCGTGGTAGGTGATCTGGCCGCCGCGGTCGATCTTCACCACCGGAACGCCGATGTCGCGCAGCAGGTGTTCCGGCTTGCCGCCCTGGCCCTGGGTGAACACCGGCGGATGCGACGTGAGCCACAGCTCATCGGAGGTGGTGGGAGTCCGCTCGGCCGTAAAACGCTGCATCGCCCGCCAGGTGGCAGAAAAGTCAGTCCGCCCGAGGCGGCGCAGTATCAGCCTTCCCCCCATCCCCCTTCCCGCGGAAGGGGGTGACGGGTGTTCGCCGCTGCGCGGCTCCGTATCCTTGCCGCTCACAACACGACCTTGACGAGCGGGTGACCGGACAGATCGCGGTACAGCGCGTCGAGCTGCTCGCGCGAGCTGGCGCGGATGGTGCAGGTCAAGCTCATGTAATTGCCCTTCGCGCTCGACCGCATCTCCATGGCGGCGGCTTCGAAGTCCGGCGCGTGGCGCAGCACCACCTCCAGCACGGCCTGGGCGAAGCCGTCCTGCCGCTGCCCCATCACCTTGATGGGGAAATCGCAGGGAAACTGCAGCAGGGACCCGTCACTCACCGGCGCGCATCACCGTCTGCTTGAATTCCTGGTACCAGGCGTACATCTGCGCGAAGACCGGCCCGGGCTTGCCCGTGCCGACGGGCTGGCCGTCGAGGCGCACGATCGGCAGCACCTCCTTGGTGGAGGAAGTCATCCACAACTCGTCCGCGCCGCGTGCCTCCGCTTCGAGCACATCGCGCACTTCATGGGCCAGGCCGTGCCGCGCCGCCAGCTCCAGCACCACGTCGTAGGTGATGCCGGGCAGCATCAGGTGGTTCTTCGGCGGCGCCAGCAACGTGCCGTTCTTCACCGCGAAGATGTTCGAGGCAGCGCCCTCGGTAAGGAAGCCGTCGCGGAAGAGGACGGTTTCGACGCAGCCGGCGTCGACCGCCCGCTGGCGCAGCAGGCAGTTGGCGAGCAGCGAGGTCGTCTTCAGGTCGCAGCGCAGCCAGCGGATGTCCGGCGCCGACACTGCCGCGATGCCCGTCTCGCGCTGCACCGCCGGCGGCGTGACCAGCGGCTCGGACATGATGTACACCGTCGGCGTCACTCGCGCCGGGAAGGCATGGTTGCGCTTCGTGTCGGCGCCGCGCGTGATCTGCAGGTAGACCGACTGGTCCTCGCCTTCATTGCGCGCGATGATTTCGTGGATCAGCCGCGTCCACTCCGCCTCGCCGAGCGGATCGGCCAGGCGGATGCCCTCGAGTGTATGGCGCAGGCGCGCAAGATGCTCCGGCAGGCGGAAAGGGCGGCGCGAGTAAACCGGGATCACCTCGTAGGCGCCGTCGCCGAAGAGGAAGCCGCGGTCCATCGCCGGCACCTTCGCCTCGGCGATCGGCATGAATTCGCCATTGAGATAAACGGTAGTCATCTTGATGACCAATAGTATCCGTGCAAGTTGCGAGCCGATCTCCGGGCGGGCCGAAGGTCGCTCGCCCCGCTGCCGCCAAGCGCGTCCTCGGGCGGGTGCCCCGCGCGCGGCGGACAGTCAAAACAAGACAATCCGCACACGCGCGACCCGCCTTCGAGGACTGCGGCACAAGGGGCTTGGCCCTGCGGCCCGCCCCGGCCCCCGGGGCGCGGACCATGCCCTGCGCAGGGCCATAAAGGGGCCGCGCCCTTCCTCACGGGTGGCTTGTGGCGGGTTGCCGTGGGTTGGCTGCCTGCCGCAAGCCGGGTCCCCGTGGAAGGGCGTTGGCGGCCCAAGGCCAAGCAGGGCAGGATCGCGCCCGAGCGTGGCGCCAGCGGTCGAGCTTCGTTGCAGTTCAGGACGGTCATTGGAACCAGAGGCGCATCGTGTCCCAGGCGCGGCCGAAAAGGCCGGCCACCGGCACGGTCTCCAGCGAAACCACGGGGTATTCGCCGAAGGGCTTGTCGTCGAGGGTGAGCTGGAGCGTGGCGATGCGCTGGCCCTTCTGCACCGGCGCCATGAGCGGCTGGTGGCTGGCCAGGCTGGCTTTCATTCTTTCGGCCACGCCCTTGGGCAGGGACAGCGTGAAGTCTTCGAGGAAGCCGGCCTTGACGGTGTTCTGCGCGCCCTTCCACACCTTGAGCTCGGATACCGCCTGGTCCCTGGCATACAGCTTCACGGCGTCGAAGAACTGGAAGCCGAAGTTGAGCAGCTTCTGCGACTCCTGCGCGCGCAAGCCCTCGGAGGCCGTGCCCATCACCACCGAGATGAGGCGGCGCGAGCCGCGCTTGGCCGAGGCAACCAGACAGTAGCCGGCGCTCTCGGTGTGGCCGGTCTTGACTCCGTCTACCGCGGGATCGAGCCAGAGCAGGCGGTTGCGGTTGGCCTGCGTGATGCGGTTGTAGGTGTAGTCGCGCACGGCATAGAGCGGGTAGTGCTCCGGATAATCGCGGATCAGTGCCGCTGCCAGCGCGCCAAGATCGCGCGCCGTCGAATAATGCTGCGGGTCGGGCATGCCGGTCGAGTTGGCGAAACGCGTGTTCTTCAGGCCGAGCCGCTGCGCCTCTCGGTTCATCAGTTGGGCGAAGACCTCCTCCGAGCCGGCCACGGCCTCGGCCAGGGCCACGCAGGCATCGTTGCCGGACTGGATCACCAGGCCGTGCAGCAGCTCGTCCACGGTGACCGGGCGCTTCGGCTCGATGAACATGCGCGAACCCTGCGCCTTCCAGGCACGCTCCGACACCGGCACAGTCTGCGTCGGGGAGAGCTTCTTCTCGCGGATTGCGCCCAGCACCACATAAGCCGTCATCAGCTTGGTCAGCGAGGCCGGCTCGACCCGCTCGTCGGGGTTGTAGGAAGCGAGCGCCTGGCCGGTCGCATAGTCCATCAGCAGCCAGGACCTCGCCGCCACCGTAGGCGCCTGCGGCAGGATCTGCGCCGGAGTCAGGGCGGAAAAGACCATTGCAAACAGAAACACAAGAAACTTCATGGAGGGGCAATGCTCGGGAAAGGCCCGGATTATAGCGCGGAGCGCTCAGGCGCCGAGCCGCTGGCGCAGCGCTTCAGGGGTCAGGATTGGGAAATCGGTTTGTCCGGACAGCGCAAGTAGATCGGCATCGCCGGTAACAAGTGCATCGACACGACCGGAGGCTGCCGCCTGCAGGAATTTTTCGTCATCGGAATCGCGGCAGGCGGGCAGGCGAGTCGGTCTTTTCGCAGAGGGAGCAACTTCGGCGAAGGGCAAATACTCGGCCAGCAGTTCCTGCCGATCCTCTTTACTCAGCTGGAATTTCGGGTATTCGAGCACGCCCAGCAGTTCCTCCACGGTCTCGCGGGTCACCACCGGAACCACGTCTTTTTTCAGCCACACCTCGCGCAGCCAGGATATGCGGCCGCTGCGGAACAGCAGTGCCGACACGACCACATTCGTATCGAAAACGACTCGCAAGGCTATTTCTTGTTGCCTCGAACACGCTTGCGCGCCCATGCCACCGCATCCACGACATCCTTTTCGACAATGCCGAGTTCGGCCAGTTTGTCGCGCACGGCGTCCGCCCGGCCGATGCGCACCGGCGTCAGCACGATGCGCCCGCCCTCGGCCTGCACCTCAAAGTACTCGGCGCCCGGAAAGGCCTGGGCGACCACCTTGGGCAGGGTGATCTGGTTCTTGGAGGTCAGTTTGGCCAGCATTGTCATTCCGTGAAGTACGTAAGTAAGGAATTCTACCAATACTACTCGTTAGTAGCACATAGCCAAATTCCTCACGCCAAGTCTTGACATTTTTTTATTACTCTATTATCTTAATATCACAAAGCCATCAAACATGAGGTTTCTCACCAATGTGCCCCGTCATTACGATCTCTGATAAGACTTTTGCAATGTTAAAGCAAGTAGCTGAGCCCCTGGTCGATACCGAAGACTCTGTAATTCAGAAAATGTTCACTGTATACATAAAATCTGCAGCAAGTGCACATGGTTTGATAAGCGGAGACCCAATAGATATCCAGTCACAGTTGTCTAGCGAGAGTACTTCGTCTGGCAAAATTTTCGATCCTGATTCACCTCCGAGTCTTACGCATGCTTCATTTGTTTCCGGCAAGGTTGCCGGTATCTCAGTAAATCGATGGAACTACCTCCTGATTGAAGCTCATGCTCAAGCATTCAAGTCATTGGGAGGTGATCTGGCCGCCCTGCAACGGGTGAGCGAAGCTCACGTCCGTGAAGGAGAAATTACTGAATCGGGTTTCAAGCCAGTTCGCAAACTTGGATTTTCGGTTCAAGGCGTTGAGGCCAACAAAGCTTGGATCATTAGTTTGCGGCTTGCCAAGAGGTTCAATTTTCCGATTCAAATCGAGTTTCGATGGCAGCAAAAGGAGGGGGCTGCATTTCCGGGCGAGCTGGGTCAGATGGAATGGAAAGCCTAGGGTGAAACGAATGACGCTCTTGTGTTCTGCCAGCGAAGTATTCATAAATCAGCAACACCATTGAGATAGCTGCCCGCATAACCTTCCTCTAACCAACGTTTGGAGGCAACCATGAATCAAGTATTGATAGCGGCCCACGAGAACCAGGTTCCTGACCTAAATGTTGTCCTGCTTCGGTACGAGCAGCGGCCAAGAGAGATTGAGTTACTCAAACATTTGACGGCGGAGTTGGAACAAGAGCAACAAGCAGACGAGTTACTGCTCGCGCGCGCCACCGAACCTAGTTTGGGAGCCGCATCGATATTTCGACGTCAGCAAAATGCTGCGGAAGGTAAGTCGCCGCTCGGTCTGGGCTATGTGTATCGAGGGAAATTTGTCAGGTGCGTGAGCCAGATCGACGCTTACATTGGCGCCTTGCGTGGAATCATCGAGCCACTGTCAGCGGAAGAACGACAAAAAGTTATCGAGATGATGAATCGAATTACATCCAAGCATCCGGAATTTGCCGAATCGCCTCAAGCCCTGTTTCCAAATCAGCGCGGTTCAATCAAGGCCGGACAATGGAAACATGTCATGGACGGCTTGGTTTGCTACGCCGTGCTGGACCGCAGTGCCAAGAAGAAACGGTTAAAGAGGGCCTGTCGTGCCGCCGGATTGAAATATGGCGTCGACGTCAAGTTGATTGGATTCTGATTTTCAAACGGTCCGCCCGTGCTCGTTTCGCCACATGTCCTCCATCAGCCAATATCTGCACAGAGATTACATGGGCGATCTGACAGAATTTCTCGACTCCCCGCCGCGAGAGTATGGCATTGCCGGTCTGATCTGCGGCTGGACAATCGAGAACCTGCTGACATCTGATCGAATCGGCAAGTACGCCGACCCCGAACGCTTCCTCTGCGTCCAGTACGGCATGAATCTTCTCAATCAAGCCATCTGGACATATTTCAGGCCTGCACATTGGGTCTGGATTTCCTCGTGTGCGGCATTTCTCACATCGCGATGCTCTTCTGCGCACGGAGGGATTCTTTACCCTGAATCAATCCTCCGATATGCGGCAAGACCTTTGTTCCGGGACCATTTGCGGATAGTCGTATCCGAATCGCTGGTCGAAGAAACCGAGGCATACTTTATCCCCGCCTACCCCGAAGCGCTGCCTGGCATGGAAAGGCATTTTTCAGCGGGTCTCATTTCTGGAAACGCCTTGGTACAAGCAATCCTCAATGACAAGGATTGCCTTGGATTTGCAATGCGTTACGCAAGACGCCAATGGAAGGCGGGGGGCAGTTCATGAATAGCACTGACTACGGCGTCATGAAAAACTGGCCCGGCTGGGTTCGCCTCTGGTCAGTTGCTTCCTTCATAGTGCCTTTCTGGACGATACCACCCGTGCTTGCGAGATTCACGATTGGCCCGGGAGAAATTGCGGCCGTGGTTTTTTCCCTTTTCATCGGAACCTCCGCGGCGCTGATGTTCACATTCTGGTTATTCTCCCGTGTAGTACGGATTCTCGCTTGGGTAGCGGCTGGCTTCACTCAAAGCGGAAAAACCGCAGTTAAGCTCGCGGTGATCGCTGCAGCGGGCTTAAGCGTCGCCTTTTGGATGCGCTATGACATCGTTGCGGTCACGGGAGCGCAGGACTATTACCTCTATCTGATATGGGATCGATGGACGGGAAAGGCCACCACAAGCTGGAGTAATTGCAGCAACCCCAAACCTGTCGACCAAATCTGATTCTTCAGCGCTGGATCACGAAAGGCCTGAAGGCCAGCGCCTCGCGGATGCGCTCGGCGACGCGGCCGGCTTCCTGCGCGTCACGGTAGGGGCCAAGGTGCAGCCGGTACATGCCATCCTTGTTGTGAATGTGGATCGACTCGGTGAGCCAGTCGAGCTGGCGCTGGATGCGGGCGCGGAAGCTCTCGGCGTTGTCCTGGCTGCCGAAGGCGCCGAGCTGCAGGAAGGTGCCGCGCAGTTCCTGCACTGCGGGCAGGGGCGCCGGCTCGGCAGGCGCGGCGGCGGTCAGGCCGGCGATGGGATCGCCCGCCGCGGCGGCGGGCGCCGAGGCCACAAGCGTTTCGCCCGGCAGGACGCTCTCCACCTCGACCTGCGCGCTGCCGCTGCCGATGTAGCCGAGCTTCCAGGCCGCCGCGTAGGACAGATCGATCAGCCGATCATGCAGGAAGGGGCCGCGGTCGTTCACGCGCACCACCACCGACTTGCCGGTGGCGAGGCTGGTCACGCGCGCATAGCTGGGGATGGGCAGGGTCGGGTGGGCCGCGGTCATGGCGAACATGTCGTAGGACTCGCCGCTCGAGGTGCGTTGGCCATGGAATTTGCGGCCATACCAGCTCGCCACGCCGCGCGCCTTGTAGGGCTTGAGCTCCTGCGACGGCACGTAGTCCTTGCCGAGCACGGAATAGGGCCGATTGGCGAAGCGGTGCAGCGGCTCGGGTTTGGGCTGGGCGTCGGGCAAGGCATCGAGGTTGTCGGGGATGCTGTCGCCCGGTCCGTCGTCCTGGTAGAAGCCGCCGCCGCGCTTGAGGACGTATTGCGGCGGCTTCTGCGGCGCCGGCTTCGACACTGAGGGCGGAACCGGCTCTTCGCGCTCGATGCGTGGCGGCTGCGAGCCGCAGCCTGCCAGCATGACGACCATGGCCGTCATGCAGATAAAGCGCAGTCTCGCCGCCGGGCCGTCCCAAGGCGAGACGGCACGTTCGCGGAGCGAACAAGCGCGACCACGCCCATTTGCCGCGCCCCGTAACAACCGAGCGTAGCGAGCAAGCAGGCTCCTCCCCGCGAGGGGAGGCCGGGAGGGGCGGGCCGATCTCGTCATTTCTGCACCAGCATGCGGTGCTTGTGGATGCTCATCAGGATGCCCACGCCGGCAAACAGCGTCACCAGCGCCGTGCCGCCGTAGCTGACGAAGGGAAGCGGCACGCCCACTACCGGCAGGATGCCGCTCACCATGCCCATGTTCACGAAAGCGTAGGTGAAGAAGATCAGCGTGACGCTGCCGGCGAGCAGGCGCGAGAACAGCGTCGGCGCGTTGGCGGAGATCATTAGGCCGCGGCCGATGAGCAGCGCGTAAATCACCAGCAGGAAGGTGTTGCCGAGCAGGCCAAATTCCTCCGACAGCACGGCGAAGATGAAGTCGGTGTGCCGCTCCGGAATGAATTCGAGGTGGGTCTGCGTGCCATTGCCCCAGCCCTTGCCGAGGATCCCTCCCGAGCCGACGGCAATGGTCGACTGGATGATATGGAAGCCCTTGCCGAGCGGGTCGGCCTCCGGGTCGATCAGGGTCAGGATGCGCTGGCGCTGGTAGTCGTGCAGCAGGTTCCAGGCGAAGGGCAGGCTGGCCAGGCCGCCGAAGAAGAGCAGGGCCATCACCTTCCACGACAGGCCGGCGAGAAAGATGACGAAGAAGCCGGCCGCGAAGACCAGGATCGCCGTGCCCAGGTCCGGTTGCCGGGCAATCAGGCCGACCGGCAACAGCAGGATGAGCGCGGCGACGAGCCAGTCGCGTGCGCGCAGCATCGCCTCGTGCTTCTGGAAATACCAGGCGAGCATGAGCGGCACGGCGATCTTCATGAGCTCGGAGGGCTGGATGCGCATGAAGCCGAGGTTGAGCCAGCGTCGCGCGCCTTTCGTCACGTCGCCGAACAATGCGACCGCCACCAGCAGCAGCACGCCGGCGAGATACAGCGGCAGGGCCAGGTGCATCAGGCGCTGCGGCGGAACCTGGGCGGCGACGCGCATCACCACCAGCGCCACGGCAAGATTGATGATCTGGTTGTTGAGCCGCTCCGGAGCGGCGCTCGCCAGCACCAGAAGGGCGTAGCCCAGCAGCAGAACCAGCATGCCGAGCAGCGCCGGGTCGATCGGCGCGACCAGCTTTTGCGTCCATTCGCGCGGGCGGAACGCCAGCTCAGTCACCCTCGCCCTCCTCCTCGAATTCCGGTGCCGCATCCTTGGGCAGCTTGCCGAGCAGCCAGTAGTCGAGCACTTGGCGCGCAATCGGCGCCGCCGACTGGGCGCCGAAACCGCCGTTCTCCACCAGCACGGCAAGCGCAATCGTCGGCTGATCGGCCGGCGCGAAGGCGATGAAGAGCGCATGGTCGCGCAGGCGCTCCTGCACCTTGCCGGCCTCGTACTTGGCGCCCTTCAGGCTGTACACCTGAGCCGTGCCGGTCTTGCCGGCCGAAACGTATTCCGCGCCGGCAAAGGCGCGCGCGCCGGTACCCTCCTTGTTCACCCCGACCATGGCCTGCCGGATGACTTCGAGGTGGGCGGGCTTGTAGGACAGGACGCGCAGGGGCTCGGGCTCGACCGGCCGGCGCTCGCCGGTGTTGATGTTCTCGACGTACTTCACCAGGTGCGG
>Ga0233425_10001315_pt1 | contig 56913 bp, 46 predicted proteins | sample Watercolumn_Towu_2_FD_181712 | JGI IMG/M metagenome (GOLD analysis project Ga0233425, IMG submission 181712) | Freshwater microbial communities from Lake Towuti, South Sulawesi, Indonesia - Watercolumn_Towuti2014_140_MG | ecosystem: Environmental > Aquatic > Freshwater > Lake | place... | reverse complement strand
GAAAACAGCAGAGGGACTTCTCATATGTGGATGATATCGCGGAAGGCACGCTGAAGTGTCTGGAACCGTTCGGATATGAGATATTCAACCTTGGCAATGACAATCCTGTTGAGTTGAAGTACCTGATCGGTATGATCGAGGATCTCCTTGGAAAGAAGGCAGTGATTAACTATACCCCGCGTCATAGCGCCGATGTCTTTGCGACCTGGGCGTTTATCGGCAAGGCATGTGAAAGGTTAAACTGGTATCCGAAGACTACCATAGAGGATGGCATCAGGAAGACTGTTGGATGGTATTTTGAAAACAGGGAATTCGTTAACAGCCTGAGGCATTAATAGCTCATTAAGCTCAAGGGGTTGACTATTGACATTTAAATGGGACAATACCCTTGCAGTTTGCAGCGGGGTAGATCATTTCAGAATGGTATTTGTTCAAACCTTCTGTGTCATGTGGGACAATGCCTGTTCAAGTTTCCCGGACTCTTTGAGTATTATCTGAACATAGTCCCAGCCCTCTGATGATGAATCCATGATTGAGGAGAGTTTTTGGACAAAACCGCTGACGGATGTGAGTGGATTCCGGATTTCATGTGCAACAGCCTGCAGGGTGTGGGTTACTGCTGCCTGATCTCTAACATTTTGAAGGGTGTTAAAACTGGGCAGAGCTGCTCCAGGTGATGAATTCTGGGCGTGCATCATCTGTTCGGAAAGCATGCCAAGTGTCCGGTTGGCTTTTTCAACTATCTGAAGAAGATCCTTTCCCTTGTCAAGTTCAACATTGAGGCTTGCTGCAATATTTTCCACTTCATTGAAGGTATTTACAAGAATGTCAGAGGTTGCCTCGTGATCGATTCCGTATTTCTCGCTGATTTCCTTGAACGTATTGCTGAATTCCATGGACTCCTGACAGATCAGGGATGATAATTCCCTTGCAATTTCACAGTCAAGACACAGGGGAGAGAGGTCAGGGGTTTTGATTTGAGCCGGAATGTTCTGCTGACAGGCAATAATGGCCTCAGGGAATTTCCAGTATCTGAGTGCAGCCTCGCCTATTTCACGGTGAGTTATCCCAAATAGTTCATGTTCAGAAGCCAGAAGTCTTTCCAGAGGGTAAAGCTCAATGGCCGGTTGCGTATCACTTCCTTTTATGATCAGGTCGTAGAAAATAAGAAGCCCTATTTCCTGTATCAGCCCGGCAATAAATGCCTCATCGGGATTGCAGTTGCGGAGTTTGTCCGCAAGGGATTTTGCCGCAATGGCCTTGTAAAGAGAAACCCGCCAAAACTTTTCATAGTCCATTGGCCCATGTTTCGCCATTGGAAAAGTATCACGCAAAGAAAGTGAAAGCGCCATAATTCTGAGGCGGTTGAACCCGATCCTGAAGATGGCCTGCCTGATGGATGTTACTTCCTGTCCTGTATTAAAAAAGGCGCTGTTTGCGAGTCGCAACAGGCGAACTGTCAATGCCGGATCTTTTTCAATGAGAGCTGCAAGTTCGGGAACAATGGCGTTATCAGCAGATGCCAGTTCAATAAGCTTTGTGGCAAGCGCCGAAAGGGATGGCAGGGAATAACCGCCCCTTATTTTGTCCAGAATATCGGCTGTCTGTTTTTTGTCCATATCCTAAACGTACCAGATGTGAAGATGGCTGTCAATAGAATGGTTTATTTATACAAACAACATCGGCAACTGAGAACAGGGCAACATTGTTATTTTTCAACTGCCTCTGCCTCTACACTTGTTTCCATTCCATTTCTGATAAAGACCACTGTGACACGCGCCCCGTGAGCAAGGGTTTTAAGAATTTCCGAAAGGTCTTTCAGGTTTGTGACCGGGGATGAATTTAAACGTATGACTATATCTCCCTCCCTCAGGCCATTAGCTTCTGCCGGTGACCCGGGGATAACTCCGGATAACCGGCATCCGGTGCCGGCAAAAGAGAAATCCGGGATTATGCCCAGACCAACCTTCCTCTTGGCACTCTCTTTCGTAACGGAAGCGGGATTCCTCATATGTTCATTTAATGACGGGGTAAGCGGCTCTATACGGGACGCAAGGTATTCGATCACTTCCTTTGCCACGGAAGCCACTTTGATAAGCCCCTCAGGGTCGATTGCTTCAGCAGTGTCAGATGGCCTGTGATAATCCGCATGCGGTCCGCTGAAGAACTGAACGGCGGGGATTCCCGCCTCCTGGAAACTGATGTGGTCGCTTGAATCAAGATCCTCCTGAACGATGTTAATATCAACCCCTGTCACATAGCCCGCCCCCCTGAAGATGTGTCCCCATTCTTTTGCTGAGCCGGCTCCGAGGATGAGAAGTTTTCTTTTGCCAAGGCGACCGACGGTATCAAGATTAACCATCGCTGACGGAGATTGCCTGTGATTTCGGATGAAATATTTAGAACCCTTTCTGCCGGTTTCTTCGCCGGTGAAGGCAATAAAAATGACATCTTTATTAGCTGGAGGATTTTTTGAAAGGACTCTGGCAAGTTCTATCAATACGGATACCCCGCTTGCGTTGTCGTCAGCCCCGGGATGGATTTCCCCTCTGTTCTCCGGTTTCACGTCAGGCCAACCGGTTCCAATATGGTCATAGTGCGCGCCGACGATTATTGTATGACCGGACTTTGCGGGATTTCGTGAAGGGATATATCCGATGACATTTTTCATCATCATTTTCAGGTCCTGGTCTTTCCATTCCTGAAAATAACTTCCTTCACTGTCTCCTGCCGGTTGGAGCCCGGCTTCCCGGAACTGACGTGAGACATACTCCGCGGCCATGTCAAGCTCATCAGTTCCCGGTCCGCGTCCCTTCATTGCATTATCTGAAAGAAACCTGACTGTTTCCATCATGCGCGGGGAGGAGAAAGCGGGGGGAGGGGCGGAGAGCGGTTTTTTTGCTGCCAGTGAACCCATTCCAATTTTATCGATCCTGCCGTTTTCGTCAGGGACAAACGCGGCTACAGGAGATTCTTTGACAGGCCAGCGTCCCTTTAAGATATTTTCCGGTTCCTTCCCTTTGAATCCAAGATAACTGTATTTGTGATAGTGCGGCAGCTTCCGGCCGAGCCCGGGGATGGCTTCAACGGTGTCTGTCGCGATAAAAGCCATCGCCATATCACTGTTTGCTGGATTACGCGCAGTAAACACAACCGAATGATTTTCACTTGAAAGGCTGAATCCCCTGGCATGTATTGCATCACCGGTAATTCGCATATCATAAACAGCCAGCGCAGCCAGCATCTCTTTCAGGAAACGGTTTTCCCATCCGAGGATAGTGACGGCACTGTCTGAAGGTATTTTATTAAGTTCACTGTCTGTTACAACTTCTACAATATCCGGCCCAGAACGGCTCAGTGACTTCGCGAATTCACGGTATCCCTGAAGAAGTGTTTCGTTTGCTGCTGAGGGAAGTATGACAAGCATTTTTTCTGATCCCAGGGCCTGTGAAAGCGCTGGAGGCATCTCGTTCCGGTTCAGCCTGCGGAACAGGTCAAATTCAGGGTCAAGGTCAACCCGCAAAGGGCGGAAAGGCAGGTTGAGATTCAGTTTAGATATCTTAGCATCCATTAGTACTGAAGTCTGAAATGCCTCGTGCTGTCCCTGAAGAGTAACCGCAACAGGTATCCGCAGGTGATATGGTTTTTCAGATTGCGTCTGCTCAATCACTCCTGTGAGAATAAAGCCATTTCCGTTATTTTTTGCGCTGACATCGCGCAGGTTCAGTTCCGGAGCCCCGGCACGGGTTATCCATTTATCAAAGGCAAGCCGCAGGTCTTTGCCTGAGGCTTTTTCGAAACTTTTCCTGATGTCGTCAAACGAAGCGATTCTGAACCGGTTTGCCCTGTAGAAATCCTGAAGCCCTGAAACAAAGGCGCTGTCCCCGAGTTCCTGACGGAGCATGTGAAAAAACATGAGCGATTTCCCGTATCCGACAGCCTCTGAAGCTGAACTGTGGCGGATCCGGAATTCTGAAACAGGAAAATCCCTGTTGCCTGAGACGTAGTCTGAATACTTCTGGAGAGTTGTCTGACGGTATTCGCCTGCATTGCCCAGCTGTTCTTTTATCAGATGATCCGAAAGGTAGGCTGTCAGTCCCTCTGCCCAGTTTCCTTTAGTATAGTCAGGAAATACACTGTTCCCCCACCAGTTGTGCAGTATTTCGTGCGGGAATGAGGAATTGATGATGAAGGGAAACCGGATAACCTTTGGCCCGAGCAATGTAAATGAAGGCATCCCGAACCCGGTTTCCCAGAAATTCTCAACAAGAGCGAATTTCTTATAGGGATATCGTCCTATGAGATTGTCGTACATTGAAATGTATTGAACTGTAGCGTTCATATACTGGCCGGCCAGCTGCGCATCAGGATTCCGCAGATATACAAGCGCCGTGACCTGTCCTGCCTGTTTTGTGTATTCTGTAAATTCTGAAGCGACAATATAAATTTCATCCTGTGGTTCTGGAGACTCATAGGAAACCCTTGCAGAATCGCTGGTTTTCGTGTGAATAACGCGTTCCCCCTGACTGATTGCATCCCAGCCCGGGGGTAGTTCAATATGCAAGAAAAAAGTCAGTAACCCGGTATCGAACACCGGGTACCAGAATGATCCCCCTGAAAGAAATACTCCATCTCCCGAGATGATTCCCGGTGTCTGGCTGAACCCCCGCGCCTGTTCTTTTTCTGAAGATTCAATTGGATGATACAGAGTTCCGCCATAGGTCATTTTGAAGTTTTTAAGCCCTGAAGGGAGAAAAACCCTGTATGATTCGTTATGCATACCCTCAGGATTTTTGTTGTCACTGACAATCGCGGCTCCCGGTGTCTGCGCGACAGGATTCATTCCTTTGTGCAGCGAGAAGCGGATCTCCGAAGGGTATGTGTCAGGTAAAGTGATGATATCTTCAACAGTCAGGCGATGTTCCTGCGGATACAGCAAAACTCTGAGACTATGGTGGACTGGCTTCTGAATATTCGATTCATCTGCATAAGATAAGCAGGGGATAATTATTATAAAGAAAAAGAAGGCGGCTGCGAGAAAACCATTGACCCGCTGCATTCCTATTCAACCCAGTCGGCAATGAATATATCGGTTGCCCGGGGCTTCAGGGGGTTCCTGTTTGAAGCAAAAGCAAGTTTCTTCCCGTCAGGTGAGAACATCGGGAAACCGTCGAATGTCCTGTTGTATGTAATTCTTTCAAGGCCGGTTCCGTCCGCATTGACAATATAAAGTTCAAAATTATGACCGAACATCTTCCTGTCTTCCTGCCAGTCATCCATATTGCTGGAGAATATGATGCGGTTTCCGTCAGGGTGCCATGAGGGCGCGAAATTTGTCGCGCCGTTCCTGAGAATCATTTTTTTGTTCCCTCCGTCGGAATCCATTATCCAGAGGTCAAGGGGTACAGGGACAATGTAATTGTTATCCATGCATTTCTGCCAGAGGGCCTTTTCCTTTGCGGTCTCGGGATACCATGCGCGCCATACTATCCTTTTACCGTCAGGAGAGAACCATGGGCCGCCGTCGTATCCAATTCTGTCGGTCAGTCTTCTGACATTTGATCCATCCGATTCCATCAGGTAAACATCAAAATCCCCGAACCGCTTTGAGCCGAAGACAATCTGCTTTCCGTCAGGGGAAATAATGGGTTCTGCATCGTATTCGGGATGGTCTGTAATCCGGAAGGGTTTTGTTCCGTCCATGCCCGCAATGAAGATATCATAGGGATACAGCGGCCAGACATGGCCGAATCCCTTTGGAATATCCGGCTTCGGAGGACAGTTTCCTGTGAGATGGCTGGTTGACGCAAAAATTATTTTTGAGTTATCCGGAAAAAAGTAGGAACATGTGTGCGCGCCGTGATCAGGACTGACCATATGCATATCTGAGCCATCCGTGTTCATTATCCAAATCTTGTCACATGCATATCCACCCCTGTTTGACTGGAAGATGAGACGTTTTCCATCAGGACTGAAATACGCCTCACCATTGTCACCGTCAAAGGTAAGACGGGTAACATTTTTCATATGCCGGTCAATGGATGGAATGCTGTCCTGTCGTGTCACCGGTTTATTTTGAGCGCAGCCTGCAAATAAAACAACCGCGGATAGAACAGCAATAATTGCCTTATTCATGAGTTCCGCCTTTCTGAAACAAACTGTATAACACTCATGTTATACAACTCTTTAATGTTAAACGTACCAGATGAAGGTATGTCTGTCAATATAAATCCCGGGTTGCCACTTAACTTTCTCCCCGGGTTGTACGATAATAAAACGTGGACATGGAAATACTGAAAGAATGGATATCGTGTTTAACCTCCGATGTACCGGAAATCTACCTTGTGGGCGGTTCAGTAAGGGATATTGTTCTGAAACAACCGCTAAAGGATACGGACCTTGTATGCAGGAATGCAAAGGGAATTGCTTTACGTTTTGCTGAAGGCAGAAATGCCGTAGTTGTCCCTATGGAAAAGAAACCGGACCAGCCGTGCTACCGGGTTGTTGACAGAAACAACGCAGCAAAATACGTCGATTTTGCTGAAATGCGCGGGGAGAATATCCTGGAGGACCTAAGCCAGAGGGACTTTACAATCAACGCGATTGCGATGAAGGTATGCAGGGAAGGTTCTACGGGAGAAATGATAGATCCCTTTGGCGGTATCCGGGACGCTGAAAAGAAACTTGTCCGTATGACCAGACCGGCAATTTTTCCTTCAGACCCGCTCAGAATATTGCGGGCTGTTCGTTTTGCTGCTGTGCTTCAGTTCACAATTGACCATGAAACTCAGGAGGAAATGAAGAGAAACGCGCTTCTTCTCAATGAAGTGTCTGCGGAGCGTATTCTCAACGAACTGCTTCTTATCCTGGCGACGCCGTCCAGTTGTTCTTTTTTCAGGCAATTGGATCAGATGGGCATTCTCGGCATATTATTCCCGGAAATAGAACCAATGAGAGAGTGCAGCCAGAACGGATATCATCACCTGAATGTATGGCAGCATTCACTCCTTGTCATGGAAAACTGCGAACATATTCTGAATAACCTCCCGCGCTGCTTTCCTGGATGCAGCGATGAAGTTGTTTCAAATCTTTCCGGTGATAACCGGATGCAACTTCTCAAATTGGCAGCGCTTCTCCATGATGCAGGGAAACCTGCGACCAGGGGTATCAATACTGATACCGGCAGGATTACTTTTTACGGGCATGATGAGGAAGGGGCGAGGATAATTGAGTCAACCGCGGAGCGTCTGAAGATGTCCGGTAAGAACAGGGATTTTATGGTTTTAATGGTACTGGAACATCTTCATGTGCTTTCTTTGTCCGGCAGAGAAGTCAAGCCGGCTGCCCGGATGAGATGGTTCCGCACGATGAGAGATGACGCGGTTCCTGCGCTCCTGCTCGGCATGGCTGATGTTATGGGTTCTTTAGGGAAGGAATCCACCGGGGAATACAGGGACAGTTATTATGCCTGGGTGCGGAATGTGCTGATTGAATACTATGGAAGTATCAGGATGAGGATTGGGAGCAAAGCTCTAATTTCCGGTAATGACCTGATTTCCCTCGGGATGGAGCCCGGACCTGAAATGGGCGCCATCATTGAACAGGTAAGGGAAGCGCAGGACACCGGACTGATATCCGAACGTGAAGACGCCCTGAAGCTTGCAAAACAGCTTTTAACCGGTGTCAGAAACGAAGAATGACAGGCTGTTATTTTAACTTAAAAGGGAATAAATATGAGAATTTTGACATTATTTTCTGTTTCATTTATAGTTAAGCACGCTGTTCGTGATGTTTTCATGTCCAGCTGTAGAAAAGGGGCAGGAGTTGTGGCCGGATACACAGGATGTTTGAAACAAAGCATCCGGAGGGCCGGATGATGAAAAAAATATCATTATTTTTTCTGCTCCTGTTTTTTTCTCGAATAGCCTTTGCTCAGGAATTCCAGGGGAATCCGGATTTGGATGTAACAAAAAATGATGGTGCGCCCCCGGTTTCAGCTCAATTGTCCCAGTCCCCTGTGCAGGGAACAGGTATGGATGGTCAGCAGGACATGAAGGAAATGAAGCAGACAGATAAAATCGATTCTGCTCCGGCACAAAAACAACCTCAAAAGAAACCGGACATCATGACTCAGGCAATGAAGATACTGGGACAGATAAAAAAGACGAATCAGGAACTTTACGCAAATGATGAGAGGATAAAATTGTGGGGTTTTGAGCTGTTACAGACAAAAGAGCACCGGGGCTACAGGAGGAGACTCCTGATGAGACAGGAAGATAATTTCCTGAAAATGGACAAACTGCGGGACCGGAAAACCCTTGCCAGATAGCAAGTTGTTTACTTTTATAAATACTGCGGAGGAGACATCTGATGGGGAAGTACAGCGAGGCATTTCAGAAAAGTATTTCTGATCCGGAAGGATTCTGGGGAGAGGCGGCTGAGGGTATTACATGGTACCGGAAATGGGATAAGGTCCTTGATGCGTCTAATCCTCCGTTCTACCGCTGGTTTCAGGGCGGAGAGATGAATACATGCTACAATGCGCTTGACAGGCATGTGGAGCAGGGCAGGGCTGATCAGACTGCGCTCATTTATGACAGCCCGGTGACAAAGACTATTCAGAAGTTTACCTACCGTGAACTTCTCACGCAGGTTGAACTTTTTGCAGGTGTATTGACAAGGCTTGGTGTTAAAAAAGGCGATACTGTTGTTATTTATATGCCCATGATCCCTCAGGCTGCGATTGCAATGCTTGCCTGTGCCAGGGTTGGGGCAGTACATTCCGTTGTCTTCGGCGGATTTGCCCCGAACGAGCTTGCCATAAGGATCAACGACGCAAAGCCGGATGTTATTGTGTCCGCGTCAGGGGCAATGGAGGTAACGAGGGTTATTGAATACAAACCGCTTCTTGATAAGGCTATAGAGCTTGCAACTCACAAACCTTCCAGGTGTGTAATATTTCAGCGGTCTATCATCAGCGCGACATTGATACCAGAGAGGGATGTTGACTGGAATGAACTGATGGCTGGCGCTGAACCTGTCCCATGTGTTCCGGTGAAGGCTGCCGATCCGCTTTATATCCTTTACACATCCGGAACTACCGGGAAGCCGAAGGGTGTTGTGCGCGATAATGGCGGGCATGCAGTTGCCCTGAGGTGGAGTCTTGAGTTCATATATGATACAAAACCGGGCGAGGTATTCTGGGCCGCGTCTGATGTCGGATGGGTAGTGGGGCATTCGTATATTGTCTATGCCCCGCTGCTGACAGGATGCACAACTGTCCTCTATGAGGGTAAATCTGTGGGAACGCCTGATCCCGGAGCATTCTGGAGGGTGATTTCACAGCATGGAGTGAAGACGCTCTTTACGGCTCCGACTGCCTTCAGGGCAATCAAAAAAGAGGATCCGAAAGGAGAGTATATACAGAAATACGACCTTTCGCAGTTTAAATATCTTTTTCTTGCAGGAGAACGGACGGACCCTGATACCTATCACTGGGCAAGCGACCTGTTGAATAAACCGGTTATTGACCATTGGTGGCAGACTGAGACCGGATGGCCCATTACCGCAAACTGCATGGGCATTGAACCGTTCCCGGTAAAGCCAGGTTCGAGTACAAAGCCGGTTCCCGGGTATAATGTTCAGATTCTCAATAACTCGGGCGTAAAATTGGAAGCTAAGCAGGAAGGTCTTGTTGTGATAAAACTGCCTCTCCCGCCTGGCACACTTCCTACTCTATGGAACGCTGATGAGAAATTCACTGAATCCTATATGAGCCGGTTCCCGGGATACTACTTCACCAGCGACGGCGGATATATAGATGAGGACGGATATGTGTTTATTATGGGGAGAGTGGATGATGTCATTAATATTGCCGGACACAGGCTTTCAACCGGTTCCATGGAAGAGGTCGTGGCGCAGCATCAGGACATCGCTGAATGTGCTGTAATCGGAGTTCATGACCCCCTCAAGGGGCAGCTGCCCGTCGGGCTTGTTGTCCTGAAGGCCGGTAAGGAAAGAGATGAAGTGGAGATAAAGAAAGAGCTTGTGCAGATGATGCGGAATCAGATCGGCCCCATTGCCTGCTTCAGAGAGGCAACGGTTGTCCCGCGGCTTCCGAAAACCCGTTCCGGAAAGATACTCAGAAGCACAATGAGGAGAATAGCAGACGGTCAGGAGTATTCAATTCCTTCAACAATAGATGACCCATCAACATTGGGAGAAATTGAAGACGCACTTAAGCGCATAGGATACGCGAAGAGGAAAGAGGAGTAGGAAAGAAGCAGTTCGACCCGCCTTTCAGGATTCCTGATATATACTGTAAATAAATCCGACAGGAAATGCCGGATATTTTTACAGTATGCCGATTTTTACCTTTTAGATTATTGGTAAATCCAATAATATCAATGTGTTTCAATGTGGCATATAATTTGCAAATATTTTGACACAATTGCCAAATTATCTTAATGGGGGTGCTTTTATGAAAAGATTATCAGTTGTTTTTCTGGTCGCATTTGCGATTATGCTTTCAATCGGGTCAGTCTCTCAGGCTTCTACAATGTTTCAGGATAATTTCAATTCTGAAAACGGCGGGGCAGGTGCGCTGAATTATTACAACCTGACAAACTGGAATGTTACGAGGGGCGCAGTTGACCTTATAGGAAATGGTTATTATGATTTCTATCCGGGCAACGGCCTGTATCTTGATATGGATGGCAGCGCAAACGGCGCCGGCAGGATTGAAAGCAAAACCTCGTTTTTATTTAATCCCGGTGTTGTTTATACTCTTTCTTATGACCTTGGCGGAAATGCCCGCGGTGGTTCAGATACAATAACTGTTTCAATTGGTGGGGTTGCAGCTTCTTATATGTTGAATGCTTCCGTCCCTTTGCAGAACCATTCCATATCATTTTTAATGGTGGCTCCTTTTACAGGACCAATTGTTTTTGATCACGCCGGGGCTGACTATGTAGGCATAATCCTTGATAATGTAGAGCTGTCCTCCAGTTCATCAGCTGTCCCTGAGCCTTCAACGTGGATGCTTCTTGGCACAGGGCTTGCCGCTCTTTCACTTGCCGGAATAAGATTCAGAAAGTAAGTTCGTCAAATATATATTTTCAAAAAAACGGCATCATTCGATGCCGTTTTTTATTGTCAGGTTCATTAATCTTGTGTATGTCTCCGATGTAAAATCCCTGCTTTAATACAGCTGAATAAAGCTCTCCCCAATCTGTTACCAATCTGTAACCTACCATGTGATAAATTGTTCCCATCATTTTAATAAACCGGTTTTTCTCTGTGTTCTGTTTTGCCAATACGTAACAACAAAAAGGGGGAAGAGATGGGAATGAAAAAGTGTCATAAGGTTTTTGGGGCAGGGTTGCTGTGCGTAATTATTTTAATCTGTTTGTCGGCGGCGTTAGCCTTTGCGGCAGCGCCGGTAATAACAGGCCATGAAATCAAAGTTGCACAATCTCTTCTGGATGAATACGACCCTGCTATCTCAGGGAATATAATCAGCTATACACGAGTCGAAGCACTGGATAACGATGTCTGGTACTATGACATTTCCACAGGGACAAATACTCAAGTGATAACTGCTGCTGGAGATCAGGAACAAGCCGATGTTTTTGATAATCGTATAGCTTATGTTGACTACAGAACTATTGATATAGTGCTCTATGATGTCCTAACAGGCCGTACGGAAAACCTTACAAACAGTGCGTTGTCTCCGGCCTTAAGTCCGGCAGTTGGTGGGCATATTATTGCATGGCAGGACAGGCGTGATGGAAACACCGAAATATATGCAAGGGATTTCCTGACAGGCGAAGAAAGAAGGATAACCAATTCTTCTGGTCCGGATGAACAACCTTCAATAAGCGGAGATGTAATAGTTTATAGAAGTTGTGGGTATCTAACTGGGGATATGTTTCAGTGTTACATTCTTGCCTACAACTGGGCAACTGCAGAAACCACCCCGATTGCTTTGATAATAACAGAACATACTAATTATATTGGGATGCCGGATATTGATGGCTCAGGAGTTGTTTATGCTGTTCCTGGAGATGGTGAAAGGGATATCTGCCATTTCGATATGGTCTCGGGCACAGAGAAATGCCTCAGACTGGAAGGGGTACAGATAAATCCGAATATCAGCGGGGATTTTGTCAGTTTTGAGGACCTTTCAACAGGAATATCTCACATCAGGCTCTGGCATGTCCCGAGCGATTCTGTATTTACGATCACAGCAGGGACAGGGGAACAATTTCTCAATGACATAGACGGAAACCGCATTGTTTATACTGATTTCGGTAGCAGGTCAATGGATATCTATATGTATGAATTCGAGGTCACTTTCCCTCCTGACGATACAACTCCTCCTGTCATTGAAATCGCAAACTGCCCGGCAACGGTTAATCTGAATTCATCTGCTTCGGTCATGGTGAACGTAACAGACGAAGGATCAGGGGTCAAGTCCCAGTCTGCCCCAAATGGTGAGAACGCCCTCGACGCCTCAACTGTCGGCGTCAAGACCTTTACAGTAACGGCAGAGGACAACAGCGGGAACAGCAGCTCAAATAGCTGTACATATAATGTGATTTACGACTTCGCAGGATCCGGAGGTTTTCAGTATCCGATAAATAACCCGCCTGTGGTCAACACTGCAAAAGCAGGCAGCACAATACCTGTAAAGTGGCAGATACCGGACGGCAATGGCGGGTATGTCAGCGACCTCGGCATTGTATTGTCAATTATGACACAGCAGGTAGCATGTTCAGACTTTTCTTCAGGCTTGTCAGACCCTGTTGAAACCGTGACTGCCGGAGAATCAGGACTGCGCTATGACTTTGCAAAAAACCAGTTCATATATAACTGGAAAACACAAAAGGCATGGGCGGGAAAGTGCTTTACGCTTATGCTTGCGCTGAACGACGGCAGTATCCATAAGGCCAACTTTTCCCTGAAATAGAGACATATCTTAGATAATGACGGTTCGGTAAAAAATGGGGGCAAATATGAAAACAAAAGAATTGGTATTCGTATCGGTATTGTTACTTGTAATAATGGTTGCGGCGTCTGCCTTTGCGGCAGCGCCGGTAATCAAGGAGATACCCTACAGCAAAACAGTAGCACTTTCTGATGGCGAATACACATTCAGATTCAGTCTTTATGACGCATCTGCAGGTGGAACGGGCGTCTGGTACGAAGAAACAAATGAGACGGTAAGCAGCGGACAACTCAAACACACCCTTGGAAGTGTTGTATCGCTCGACAGCTCCAGTTTTCTCGACAACCAGTTATGGGTTCAGGTGGAAAGGCTCAATGGAATGGTATGGGAGGTTGTAGGTATCCGGGATCAGATGATGGTGGTTCCCTACGCCCTTTGGAGTGATACAACCACAAGCGCTGGAGATATCACAAAGGTAACAGCGGGAACAGGCCTGACAGGCGGCGGAGACAGCGGAGACGTTACACTCAATGCCAACATAGGTACAGGCGCCAACCAGGTGGCAGCAGGCAACCACACCCATGATTCAGCTTATGTTAACGCGACAGGCGACACAATGACCGGCAGTCTCAGCATAAATCAGGCAGGAACCGGCAATGCCGGATATTTCAGGATTACCAATGCCGCAAACAGCAATATCGCCCTTCGCGGAGAAACCGGTGGAACAGGCTATGCGGTTCAGGGATATACCACAGGCACAGGCAGGGCAGGACATTTTGAGATAAACAACACTGGCAACTCAGCCGCTGCACTCTATGCAAAGACAAATGGACCAGGATACGCCATTCAGGGATTTGCCTATGGAACTGGAAAGGCAGGACATTTTGAAATAAACAACACAGGAAACACAGCAACAGCACTTCATTCAAGAACAAACGGAAGCGGAATGGCATTCCATGCATTTACCACAGGAACCAACCGCGCGGCCATGTTTGAAATCAATAATCCATCAAGTTCAGCAGCCGCTGTTTATGCAAAGACAAATGGCACAGGATACGCAGGGCACTTTCAGGGCAACGTCAACGTTACCGGTTCCGTAACCGGGGCGTCATTTACCGGAGATGGAACAGGTCTGACCAATGTAACCCCGAAGACGCATAACCACTCGGGAAGCGAGATAACATCGGGTACAGTTGGAGAAGCGTATGTTGATGCGTCAATAGCAAGGGATGCGGAAGTGACATCGTCAATAAGCGCACACACCTCAAACGCATCCGCGCATCACACAAGGTACACCGATGGGGAGGCGGTGGCTGCAATCAAGGCGGCAGACGGAACAGGGTCGGGACTTGACGCTGATCTGCTTGACGGTGCTCACGCCTCTTCATTTGCCCAGATATCGCATGATCACAACACGGACTATGTAAATACATCAGGTGATACGATGACGGGAGCGCTCAACCTGCCTGCAAACGGACTTGTGGCTGGAACAAATCAGCTTGTGCTGTCAGGCGGGAACGTGGGAATTGGGACAAACAGCCCCACAGAGCAGCTTGAAATTACCGGTAATCTTAAATTGCCGGTTACTTCTGCCTCAACTGGAATTATAAAATCAGGGGCAGACATCTTTATCCATAACTATGGAACAAACAATTTCTTCAGCGGTAAAAATGCGGGAAATCTTACTATGACCGGATCGGGCAATACAGGAGTAGGAGTTGCTGCAGGGGCCTTCAACACCACCGGATACAACAATACTTTCATTGGCATGTCCGCTGGGCGTTTAAATACTTCAGGCTATGAAAACACTTTCTTGGGACATAATGCCGGCGATAATAACACAACCGGTTACAAAAACACATTTATCGGAAAATCTGCCGGTCTTTATAATACTAATGGGCATGATAATGCTTTCCTTGGATATAGTTCGGGTTACTCTAACTCCACTGGCAATGACAATACTTTCCTCGGGTCATCTGCTGGGGTCTCAAACACCACTGGTTATAGCAACACTTTTTTAGGAATGTCCGCAGGGTATTCAAATACAACAGGTTATTACAACACGTTTTTAGGACGTTCTGCGGGTAGCGCCAATACAACAGGTGCTGCCAATACATTTATTGGAAATGCTACTGGGGCATTAAACACAACTGGATCTTACAACACAATGATTGGAGAAACTGCAGGTGCTTACAACACGACAGGTTATGGAAATACATTTCTGGGACGTGCAGCAGGTAACGCCAATACAACAGGTGCTGCCAATACATTTACGGGAGAATCTGCGGGCTATTCAAACACAACTGGATCTTACAACACAATGATTGGACAATATGCAGGCTATTACAACACGACAGGCTATGAAAATACATTTCTGGGACGGGAAGCAGGCATGAGTAACACAACAGGTTATTACAACACATTTCTTGGAAGAGGTGCCGGTATCTCTAACACAACTGGGTATTACAATACATTTTTAGGACGTTATGCGGGTAGTTCCAACACCACAGGTGCTGCCAATACATTTATTGGAAATGATACCGGGGCATTTAACACAACCGGATCCTACAACACAATGATTGGAGAAACTGCAGGCTATTACAACACGACAGGCTATGAAAATACATTTCTGGGCGACTCTTCAGGTTTTTATAATACAACAGGATATTACAATACATTCTTAGGAAGGAGTGCAGGTTATTCCAACACAACGGGCAACTTTAATACGTTTTTAGGACGTTCTGCGGGTATTTCCAACACAACAGGTGGCAACAATACATTTCTTGGACTCGACGCAGGTTACAATAATACTACAGGAAGTTCCAATACATTCATTGGATTTTTCACTGGCTATGGCAATACGACAGGTTATGTGAATACATTCCTTGGAGACTCTGCAGGATATACCAACACAACAGGATATTACAATACTTTCATAGGAAACTTCGCGGGCTATTACAATACTGCAGGTTACGGTAATGTATTTATTGGAAAACAGGCAGGCTTTTATGAGACCGGTTCCAACAAGCTCTATATAGATAACTCTAATACCTCAACTCCACTCATCTATGGTGATTTTTCAGCAAATTCGGTAACGATTAACGGCAATTTCAACGCAACCGGCACAAAAAGCTTTATACAGCCCCACGCGAAGGACCCCTCAAAGGAGATTGTCTATATAGCAACGGAAGCGCCTGAGGCTGTTGTTATTCATCGTGGCACAGCCAGACTCATGGAAGGAATTGCCGTCATAGAACTTCCGGATTATTTCAGTGTTGTTGCATCCGAGAATGGGATACAGGTACAGGTGACGCCCGCAGAAGACTGTAATGGTATTTTTGTAAAAAGCCAGTCTAAAGACCGTATAGAAGTAAAGGAACTTTTGAAGGGTTCGAGCAATGCAAAATTCAATTATCTTGTAACAGCTGTGCGCGCAGGATTTGAAGAACACGAACCAGTTGTTTCCAATATTAATTTCAGGCCGGGGGCAAACGAGAAGTCAGAGGACTTTGAAGCCCGGTATACAGGAGATGACATGAACAGCAAGGCAATCCGCAGCATGCTTGTCTCAAACGGGCTGCTTGACGGAAACGGAAAACTGAATATCAGAGTTGCAAAGGCCCTTGGCTGGATAAACGAGAATGCTGATATGGCCCTGAGCAGGGAATAGGGGTCTGAAATATCAGCAGAAGAAAAGGATGGAGGTGACATCATGAAAACATGAAGAACCGTTCTTTTCAGAAACATCTGACAGGTGACCAGTGCAATGGATAGTAATTTCAACCAATATTTTGAAGAAGGAGTTAAAAATGAAAACCAAAGGAATTTTAGTGCTCATATTTATAGCATGTATTCTGGTCCCTTCATTTGCAAATGCCGAGAAGCTTACAGGAGGAGGTGAAAGGGCATGGTGCTGCCCGTGGGGCCCGGACCTTTTCAGTGTATCTGCAAATGCCATAAGAACTCCGGAAGGGAGAGTAAAAGGGCACATTCAGTATAGCTGCACAGGTCAGCCGATGAGTCCGGATTTGATTGTGCACGCATATGTGAAGTGCTTTAATGTCAGCGCGGATGGACTGGTTGCAGTTGCGGCAGGGCCTGCCAATGCTTCGCTTGATCCGACAAATTACACCCTCGGGAAATGGCTTGTTATCGCTGTTAAAGAGGGAGGAACAGGTTTTGGTGACAAGGTCAGGGTGATAGCTTTGGATGAGGAAGAAGCAATTGAATATTGCACGAATATACGCACGGATGATTCCTATTTCCCGGGCAGGGTTGAAGAAGGCAACTTTACAATACATCCATAGAAAACCGTCTGCACAACATCTGAGACAGGGCAGGGATTTAATATCCCTGCCTTTCAAAGGCTCCAATAACGGATATTTATTGGTTATTCAAGTTTATGAAAAAATATATTTTAGACATCTACCGGTGCGAAAGGGATAACTCCCGGAGCATTGTGGGAATCATTGAAGAAGTAGGGGAAAAGGGAAAAAAGGGATTTAATACATATGATGAATTATGGGATATTTTAAATAAAACCGAAACGGGAAATGCCGATAAAAAATCAGACAGACGGAATTTGCGTAAAGAAAACAGAAAGTTCCCCCGAAGAGAAACGTCATTTTTTACAAATTATTCTGTGCAACCGTCATCCGGAGACGAAGTGTTTGCCGGAGTTATTGTCAATGAAAGCAGAACCGGAATATGCCTTCTTACACCGGGTGAGCTTTGCATGGGTGAGAACATTCTGCTGAAAACAACTAACCGCGGCAGGTTGAAGAAAGCTGCTGTGTGCTGGAGCAAAAATTTCAAGGATTGCCACTACATGACTGGGTTGGAGTTCGTAAACTGACTGGAATATCCTACCTGATCCGGTTCATGTTTTGAATGCCTGGATGCCTGTCTGTAAGGTCAACGTGCAATAATAATTACACCCCTTTCCAAAGAACCGCACCTCAGTATCCATAATTCAATATTGGATGAGACGGGTTGACCGGCAAAAGCACAATTTAGCATTGACAAACGCCTGTGACCTATGTTTTTTTATATTGCGGCAAGTTGCCTGAAAAATCGGCACTTGGAAAGCATAGGTTGTACGCCGCAGATTGCGGACTGTATCTGTAGTAACTGTTCTGCCAAAGATAATACAGAACCTGTCTTGTTGCACAAAAGGGGGGCTTTTGAAAACAACAGGAATTGCGCAGAAAAGGTTGTATTCCATCCCGAAAATATCACGTCCTGTTATTTCCGGAATAATCCCAAGGAAAAGGCTTTTTCGTCAATTAAAAGAAAATAGTGATAAACCCTTTATCTGGATAACCGGACCTCCGGGATCAGGCAAGACGTCCCTTATTGCAAGCTATATTGATACATATGAAATCCCATGCCTTTGGTATCAGATCGACGAAGGAGATAACGATATCCCCACTTTTTTCTACTATATGGGTCTTGCCGCAAGAAAAGCCGCCCCTAACAAAAAGAAGCCAATGCCTTTGCTTACACCTGAATATATGTTCGGCATACCAGCATTTACACGCAGGTATTTTGAAGAATTGTTCGGCAGACTTAAGACGCCGTGTGCTGTAGTTTTTGACAATTATCAGAATATCCAGGGGGAATCACAACTGAACAATATATTCGAAGGTCTGGTTAATGTAATGCCCGAAGGTATTCAGATTATCATAATATGCAGAAGAGACCCTCCAGCACAATTTATCCGTCTGCGTGCAAATCAGAAAATGGGCATAATTAACTGGAATGATTTGCGTTTTTCCTTTGAGGAGGCAAACAAAATTGTTTGTTTCAAGCATCGAAAACCCGGCAATGAGCTTCTGCAGAGGATATATGAAAAAGTTGACGGCTGGGCAGCCGGAATAATCCTTATGACTGAACAGGCTCAACATAATGAAATAGATTTCAGGTCTATTGAGAAGTTTAATTCCGGGGAAGTCTTCGATTATTTTTCGGGTGAGGTTTTTGACAGAACAGCTAAAGAAATACAGGATTTCCTGTTGAAGACGTCATTTCTGACAAGGATAACCGTGCAGGTGGCTGAAAAGCTTACAAATATACAGATGTCTGAACAGATTCTTTCGGAGTTAAGCAGGGACAATTATTTTACCGAGAAAAAAACGGGCAGACAGCCATCCTATCAGTATCATCCGTTATTCAGGGAATTCCTTCAGTCAAAAGCAGCAGCTGCCTTTTCGGCAGAAGAAACAAGGACTATCAAACAGACTGCTGCCGGTCTGCTTGAGGAATCAGAATATGCGGACGATTCGATACAGTTGTATATTTATGCCGGGGACTGGGAATCTGCTGCGCGCCTGATTCTGAAATCAGCACAGTCTATGGTTGCACAGGGAAGAAACAGGGTACTTGAAGAATGGTTAACAAAATTTCCTGATGGAATTCTTCAGTGTTCTCCATGGCTGCTCTATTGGATAGGCATATGCCATATGCCTATTAGTCCGCTCGAAAGCCGTAAATACCTGGAAAAGGCATTCGAGCTTTTTAACAGACAAAAAGACGATGCCGGCACTTTTCTTTCATGTGCTGCCGTTGTGGATTCAATTATACATGAATGGGATGAGTTTGCCGGTCTCGACTACTGGATTAAGTGGCTGGATAACCGTATGGCCACAAGTCCGTCTTTCCCTTCATTATTTATAGAGGCATTTGTGCTGTGCAGCATGGTCGGCGCCTTGCAATGGCGAAAACCTGACCATCCGGAAATAGAAAAACTGTTCGAAAAAGCACTGACAAAAACAAAGGAAACAGGAGATGTCAACCTTCATTTCCGGACATGCATCCATGCCGCGATTTATTACAGCTGGACAGGCAACTTTGGCAGATCTTATGCAATCGCTGAGGATATGAAGAAGATTGCCCGTTCTCAAAGCGCCCAGCCTCTTCTGCTTGTTACATGGAAATATACCCAGGCGATTATATTTTCTCAGAATGCTTCAATGGCTGAAAATGTTATTCAGGCAGTCAGGGAAGGGCTTGAGATAGCGAAGGAAACCGGTGTTCATATATGCGATAATGTGTTATATGCCCATGGGGTATTCGGATCAATGTGCACCGGTGATTTAAAGATGGCCGGCTACTACCTTCAAAAGGATTTCGAAACACTTGATACAAACAGGAGAAACGCTGTCAGCCAGTATATTTATCTTGAAGCATGGCATAATTTTCTAACAGGCAATATATCAAATGCGCTTGCACGCGCGGAAACATCCTTGAAAATTTCCATTGAAACCGGCACACCATTCCCTGAACTCATGTGCCGTCTTTTAATGGCGCTTATATTGGTTGAAGCAGGACAATACCAGGAAGCCTCGAAACAAATTGTTACTGCAAGAGAGCTTTCGCTTAAATTAAAAAGCAGTTATTTCGAATATGTAAGTGAATTGATAGCCGCTTATCTTTTCATAAGTCAAAATAATGTGGAAATATGCCTTGAATCGTTGAAAATTGCAATGAAACTGGGCAGAGAAAAGGGCTATTTTACTTCCGTTTTCTTGTGGAAGAAGGAAATTATTGTCAAGCTTTGCATGAAGGCACTTGAAAACGGGATTGAGATTAAATATGTTCAGGAACTAATAAGAATACTGAAGCTCGTGCCTGATGAGCTGCAAATGCATCCGGATAACTGGCCTTATCCTGTCAGGATATTTACATTGGGAAGATTCAGTCTTTTAATAGACAACAGACCTGTTGAATTTTCAGGAAAGGTGCAAAAAAAGCCTCTGATGATGCTTAAGGCACTTGTAAGTCTTGGGGGAAGAGGTATAAGGGAGGACCATCTTTCAGATGCGCTGTGGCCTGATGCATCCGGAGATGACGCACACAATGCCTTTACTACAACGCTTTCCCGTTTGAGGCGTATCATAAATAATGAAAACGCAATAACATTCAACGAAGGAAGATTAACACTTGATTCCAGATTCTGCTGGGTGGATTTGTGGGTATTTGAACGGCTGACCGGACAGGCGGAGGACTTATGGAAACACATTTTGGATATCAGACATGCAAAGCTGAAAGACGATCAACAGATAAAAAATGCGCTTCAGTTTTCTGAAAAAGCCATAAGTGCCTACAAGGGGCTGTTTCTGCCATCTGATGATACTGAATCATGGACAGTATCAATGAGGGAGAAACTGAAAAGCAGGTTTATCCGTCTTATGGTATTGCTTTGCGAATATTATGAGGGGACGGAACAATGGGAAAAGGCCTCTTTGTACTGCAATAAAGGACTTGAAATAGATAACCTTTCGGAAGAGTTCTATCGTAAACTCATGACCTGCTACCAGCGCCTGGGACGCACTTCAGATGCGGTTTCCGTTTACAGCAAATGCTGCAGAATACTGTCATCTGTAATGGGAGTTGATCCATCACCAGGCACAACGGCGGTCTACAATGATTTAATGGAGAAAAACAAAATTGAAAATTCCGGAAAAAGAATGTTAAGGGATAACAATGCATGAAAGGCTTGCTGCCCGGATACTTGTTGCAATAGTTCTGCTTTGCTCAACATGTTTTGATAACGCAGTCGCAGGCGGGCCTATTCTTGGAGCGCGTTCAACAGGCATGGGGACTGCATTTACTGCGGTGGCTGATGACCCGTCTGCAATTTCGGTCAATCCGGCCGGACTTGTGCAGATCAGCGGCACGGAAGTTTATGGCGGTTTGACTTTTATAATTCCTTCAACCGAATACAGGGACTCGACAGGCCTGAATGAAAAAACAGAGTTCCAGATTTTCAGCCCGCCGCATTTATATATGGTATCCGGCATTGATTCCAATACCCTGAGTTTCGGTCTCGGAATTTATTCGCTTTACGGAATAGGGGGAAGGAAGTGGGATGATAACGGTCTTACCAGGTATTCATCAACAGAAAGCTTTATCGCAACTATTTCCTTTAATCCTTCCATTGCATGGAAAGTATCCCCGGTTCTTTCTGTGGGTGCGGGTCTGAATTACATGGTTTCAAGAATGAATTCCGGAAGAAAAATTGATCAGTCTGTTTTTGGTGCCGGAGACGGAGAAATGAAATTCAAAGGGACAGGAGACGGGTGGGGATACAATTTCGGTATTCTTTTAACTCCCGGTGATAATATTAACCTGGGCATGGCATATCGCAGCAGGATCAGGGTAACACATAAGGGCGAGCTTGAAGTGAATCAGATTGCGCCTGCGATTCAGCCGTTATTCGGCGGTTCCTGTTTCAGAACAGACGCTGAAACGCCGTCTGATTTCCCTGAAATTGTCAGCCTTGGCATTGCATACAGACCAATAAAACAATGGACGCTCGGACTTGATTTCGAATGGTTCGGCTGGTCAAGCTTTAAGGAAGCTGAAATGAAAATTGAAAAAGAAGTCCCCGGAGCGAACCTGACAGACAGTTCGGCAAAACTCGACTGGAAAGATGTTTGGACGGTTAAAGCCGGTACGGAGTATAAAATATCTGAAGAGGTTGCACTGAGGGCCGGCTATGCATATATTGAAACACAGGTTCCGGAGCATACGCTTAACGCCTCAACCCCTGATTCAAACCAGCATAATTTCTCACTGGGTATAGGTTATCGAATGGATAAACTAAAAGTGGACATTTTCTATATGGCCGGGTTTTTTGAAGACAGGAAAGTTGAAAACAAAATGCAAAATGGCACCTATGAAAACTTTAACCATTATTTCGGATTCAGTGTTGGAAAAAAGTTTTAGGATTGAATAATTGCATCTCTGAATAAATTATTAAGGGTTTCATAATAGTCTGTATATTTTTATGTGAGTTGTTTCCACAGGTCTTTGGCGGGAATCCATTTTAGCCTTATGACGTTTCCAGCTTTTTTACGAAAGAGCCTGATCAGATGAACATAATCAGAAAAGATGTTGTAATAATAGGGGCTGGAGCATCCGGTCTTATGTGTGCTATCGAGGCTGGCAAACGCAAACGATCAGTCCTTATCCTTGAGCATACTGATAGAGTCGGGAAAAAGATCAGGATTTCTGGCGGAGGCCGCTGCAATTTTACCAACCTGAACCTGGGCCCTGATAATTATCTGTCCTCCAATCCCCATTTCTGCAAATCCGCCCTTGCGCGCTTTACCCCGGATGATTTTATTGGCATGGTGGAAAGACACGGGATTGCATATTATGAAAAAGAAAAAGGCCAGATCTTTTGCCGGGGGAATTCCGGTGATATTGTCAGGATGTTGAATGAAGAATGCCGCAAATCCGGAGTTGAGATGCTTTTTAATTGCAGAGTGGGCAGTATAGCCAAAGCGGAAAAATTCATTGTTTCGACAAATTCAGGCAGGATAGAAGCAGAGTCGCTTATTATCGCTACGGGCGGTTTATCTTATCCTAAGCTTGGCGCGACGGATATCGGATTCCGGACAGCCCGGCGGTTTGGTCTTAAGGTCACGCAACTTAAGCCTGCTTTGGTCCCGTTTGTATTCAGCCGGCAGGATATGAAGAAGTTCGGTGGATTGAGCGGTGTTTCATTTGATGCAGCTGTAGGATGCGGAGGCAGGCAATTCGTTGGGAAAATCCTTTTTACTCACAGGGGACTTAGCGGTCCGGCAATTCTGCAGGTCTCATCTTACTGGGTCCACGGGGCTGGTATTGTAATTAACCTTATGCCCGGCAGAGACGCATTTGAATTGTTCATATCAAGGCAAAAAAGCAGGGTTCAATTGAATAACCTTCTTTCGGAATATATTACCAGGCAATTTGCTCATACATGGTGCGGGTTATATGCTCCATCGAGGCCGTTATGCCAGTACTCAGAAAAAGAACTGAAGAACATAGCGCTTCTGCTTCACAACTGGACGATAAGGCCTGAAGGAACTGAAGGCTATGAAAAAGCCGAGATTACAGCAGGCGGGATTGATACGGATGAACTGTCATCAAAAACAATGGAAGCGAAGAAGGTTCCGGGCCTTTTTTTCGCGGGTGAGGTCATTGATGTTGCAGGTCAACTTGGCGGATATAATCTGCAATGGGCCTGGTCATCCGGATTCGTCGCGGGCCAGTATGCCTGATACCAGGCCTGTCATGACAGTCTGTAAAAGAAAGTTGTCAGCCAGCGTTTAATTCTTTTTTCAGCCAGTCCCTGAGTTCGCCATCGGGGGCGTACACCCCTTTAAAATTGCAGACCGGATTTTCAAATCTCTCCGGCAGCTCAAATTTTGCAAGATCCACGGCCTCCTCATTGCTTATCTTGATGAGATAAATGTAAAAAGGCCTGCTCCAGCAGTTAACGACAAAATAAATGGAGGACTGCTTTTTGGAAGTGACGACTGATCTCCTGCCGTCATCGCGGCCCCATATGTTTCCCCATTCCAGATAAAGCCGCACAACCAGTTCGGGTGTCATTTCCCAGTCAATAGCATTTATAATGTCCCTTTCTTTTTTTAATTCATCGAGCGATTGTATCATGTTTCCCCCTTTAGGTTAATGACGTGTTCTTGTTGTGGAAATATTATTCAATAAAAGCCGGTATATGTCAATTAACCTCAGTTTGTGATTTCTTCCTGCCGCGACTTTCAGGTTTCTTCCTGAATCCATCGAAAAAATGCAACAGCGCCAAAAGCGGGTGGCGGTATGCCATACGGGGTCCGGAATATCCCATTATATTTCTTATTTTCTCCCGCATCCGGGGATTGTAGCAGTGAATTCTGCAATTGCCGCAGGTTGTTTTTGTTTCCTGAAATGGGCATTTCTCAAGCTGCCTGCATGAATAATGGAGCAGTTCGGAGCACTCTTCGCAGAGGTGGGCAGAGGGTTTATGGTGGTCCCGGCAATAAATACTTACCATCGCCTTAAGCGTCTTTTCTTCCCTGATAATCCTGCGGTGTTTTCCCTGCATGGTTGTCCGGAGCTAACGGAAGTTCTGAGAAAGGAGCAAATGATTGACAAAAGGTATTATTAACATGTTATTTTATATAGCTTTGTAGGCGCGTAGCTCAGTGGGAGAGCGCTTCCTTGACACGGAAGAGGCCAAGGGTTCAATCCCCTTCGTGCCTACCATATTTTTTATGCGGGGCGTAGCGCAGCCTGGTAGCGCACACGGTTCGGGACCGTGGAGTCGAAGGTTCAAATCCTTTCGCCCCGACCAGTTTTTCATCCGCCAATCCGGGACATGGGTTTCTTGGAGGCCATTGCAAACAATCCGTTTTCTGTTTTCTGAAGTCTGATATGATGACCATCCGGTTTGACCTCAACAGCGAGATGCATCAAACGTTCAATTTCATTGTCCGGGGCAGTTCCCCTTAGTGCCGGTTTAAGATCTATCTCAGTCTCCGAAAAAAGGCAGGGGCGTATTCTTCCTTCTGTAGTAAGCCTGAGCCTGTTGCATTCACCACAGAAATGATTGCTCAGAGGACTGATAAAGCCGATGACCCCTTTTGCTCCATCAAACCGGTAATACCGGGCAGGTCCTGATTTCCTTATGGTTATTGGTGTTAATGGGGCAATCCTTTCAACTGTGGTCCGTATTTCTTCGGAAGACATATATTTCGAGGTTTCCCAGAATCCTTCCGTTCCGAACGGCATAAACTCAATGAATCTGATCTGATGTGAAAACTCAAGGGTCATCCTGGCAAAATCCGCTATTTCGTCATCATTTATGCCACGGATGGGAACCATATTGATTTTTACGGGGAGAAGCCCTGCCTGTGAAGCAGCTTCAATTCCTTTTATTACAGAATCAAGATCGCCTCCACGGGTAATTTCACTGTATCTGTCCGGTTTCAGGGAATCGAGGCTGATATTAATCCGGTCAAGCCCGGCATCTGCAAGTTCCATGGCGTAACGGGAGAGCAGAATTCCGTTTGTTGTCAGGCTGATATCCTCTATGCCGTCAATATGTTTCAGCCCTGAGATGAGGAAAGGAATGTCCCTGCGGGTCAGGGGTTCTCCTCCGGTTATCCGGATTTTCCGTACGCCAATGCCTGCGGCTATTCTGACAACACGGATGATTTCTTCGTAGCTGAGGATGTCTTTATGCTGCAAGGGTTGTACGCCTTCTGAAGGCATGCAGTAAACACAGCGCAGGTTGCATCTGTCAGTGATGGAGACCCGCAGATAATCAATTCTGCGCTGGTAACCGTCAGTCAGCATGTTCACTTTCTGCCTTTTTTTGAAGGCTTCGCGGGCTTCTCCATTTCTTCCAGCTTTTTTCTGGCTTCCCCGGCATCTTTTGCATTTGGATACTTTTCAATCAGTTGTTCGAGAATAACCTTCCCGGTCTTTTTATCTCCGAGGGCAATGAAAGCGGCCCCCTGTTTTCTCATGGCTGCCGGTATTTTGTCGCTCTGTGGATAATTTTTTAGCAGGGTCTCATAAGCGAGTATTGCATCTTCGAAATTCTTCTCGCCATAATGTGTCTCGGCAATCCAGAACTGCGCGTTGTCACTCAGGTCATCCTTCGGATATTCCTTCAGGAATGCCTCGAATTTACCCCGGGCTTCTTTATAGTATTTATTCTCAAATGAGCTGTAAGCTGATTCGTAAATGCTTGTTTTGTCTTTCGGGGTATCAGCAGCCTTCTGAACGGATTCTTCAGTTTGTTCCACTGTGGAGGTCTTGTGCTGTTTAACCGAATCCTCCATGGAGACAAGCTTTGTCCTGATATCCTTTATCTGTGTTTCCATGCCGGAGATCTGTGCCTTGAAAAGCTCCAGTTCAGAAGCTGAATCCCTGAATGACTTTTCGATGAAATAACGGTTTTCATCAAACCTGCCTGTAAGCAGCTGCAGTTCTTTGGACAGGTCAGACAAACGGGTCTGTGTCTCTGCCTGGCTTTCCCTCATGGCGTTCAATTCGTCCGGAGTTATAAGCGTTGCTGCTTTCTCCATGAGTTTTCCGTGTTCTTCAATGGAGCGGGATGTTGAATCTCTCATTTCGGCAAGATCCTTCCTGAGTTCGGTTGAGGTATTTTTTTGTTCGTTAACGTCTTTCTGTATCTGATTAACTTCATGCTTCAGGCTGTCGAATTCAACCCATGTAGCACACCCCGAAAGGGAACAGTAAATGAATAAGAGAAGTATTGGTATCCTGAAAGTATTCACCGGTTATCTGCTCTCCTTTTGGATGACAAAGTGTGCCCGTCTGTTTTTCTGCCAGCATTCTTCTGTCTGGTCCGCGCATTGCGGTTTTTCCTCGCCGTAGCTGATCATCTCGATTTTTGCCTGGGCAATTCCAAGTGCCAGCAGATAATCCCTTGCCGCCTTTGCCCGGTTGTCTCCAAGTGCAAGGTTGTATTCATTTGTACCCCTTTCGTCGCAATGCCCCTCAACAAGAATTCTTGCGGAAGGGTTTCTTCGCATCCAGTCCGCGATCTTTTTGAGCGAACTCCTGGCGTCCGCCGTGATGTCGAACCTGTCATAATCGAAATATATATCCTCCAGGGCTTTGTTTTCCTGTGTTATGACGGTTGGCTCCTGTGCCTGCCTCTCTTCTTTCACTATCAGTTGCTGTTCCAGCGGCTGCCTGTCCGATGTTTTGATGTCTGACGCCTTTTCCTGAGACCCTTGCTGCGCAACTGAAGGAGTTGATGCCCTGGCTTTCATATCTCCGCCAGCCCTGCTTTCGGCGGCTTTTTGGGCGGTTTCCTGTGACGAGGCTGCCTGTTTTTCCGGATGAACAACTTTTTTCGGAGAGCAATTAACAATCATGGCTCCCAATGCAAATGCGGCAAACAATAACAGGAACTTCTTCATGTTTTAAACCTCCTTTGATGAATTGAAATTTTGCGTCTTTCGTGTTTAAATTAAAAACACAATGAATCCCTCTGCGAGTCGCAGACCGGGGCAAGCCCGAGGATGACATTCTTAAATGACTGTTTTTGTTCGTCATCCCCGCAGTTCTTAAGCGGGAATCCATTTAGTCTTATGACTCTTTCCACTTTTTTACGAAAGAACCAAAATTTCTTTAGCCTTTGTTTTTCCGGGAATCATTAACCCGCTGGTTGAATAACCACTCATTTTAATCCGGCGACCAGCGAGGGCTTGAAGCCTTCCGGTCTGATGGTGAAATTCTTTTTTGTGAATCTCCGTCTGACCTCATGATATATATACCCTTGACTCCATCGCGGTCAGAAGAGAAGGCTATGAATCTTCCGTCAGGGGAAAAAGATGGGTCCTCGTTGTTGCCTTCTTTTGTCAGTTGTACCAGTCCTGTGCCGTCTGTTCTGATGACCAGAATCTGGTTTTTCCCATTGCGTCTGCCGGAAAATACAATTCTGTCTCCATTAGGAGACCATGAGGCTGAAGTATTGTACGAGCCTTCAAATGTCAGTCTCCTGATATCAGAACCGTCTTTGCGCATCAGATAAATCTGTGGTGTTCCTCCCCTGTCTGATACGAACGTGATGTGCCTGCCGTCAGGCGACGCAGCCGGTGATATCTCGGTGTTATGGGAAGAGGTCAGTTTCATCGCGTTTTTTGTGAGCAGGTTCAATAAGTACAGATCAGGGTTTCCGTCTTTTGAAGATGATAATACAAAATCATTTCCGCCGGGCATGAAATCACCCGCTATATTTATGCCTTTAGCGGAAAAGATTTTCTCTTCCGTCATGTGCATAAAGTCTATCATATATATGCCCCATTGTCTATTTCTTTCAGCGGAATAAATCAGTCTATTTCCGTCCGGAGACCATCGGGGAGATATGATAATGCCGGCTGTTCTGCCTGTCCTCGTAACCATATTTCCATCCCAGTCCATAAGACATAAACTCTTTCCGCCATTTTCGTCAAACAGAAATGCTATACGTGAAGTGAAACTGCTTTTCCCGCCAGTGAGAAACTTGTAAAGATCATTTGAAATTGCATGTGCAATCTGCCTGATATGACCGGTTTTATTCTTGTATTCATTTCTGAAAACTTCCCTGGCTTCAGGGACGTCGTAGAGGAAGACACTGACTGTCAGTGTCCCGTCATCTTCTGTTACAGAACCCTTGACCACAGCCTCGACCCTGAGAGGGCTCCAGTTTTTAAAATTGAATTGAAGTGAAGGTTGTTCTATATGTGCTGCACGGTCTGCAATTTCAAAAAAACCTGTGGACTCAAAGTCATCAGTGATAATGCCGGGAATCTCTTTCCCAAACGGTCCGGTAAATTCCTGAATAGCGACCGGAAGTTTTTTCCCTGAGGGCGACTGAATATCAATATACACTTTTGCCTCGGATGGGACAATGGAAAAGTGGAAGGCGAGAAGCATAAAAAGAACAAATAAAACGCATCGTGAAATAATCAGGAAAAAAGAACTGTCTGTATTTCGCGTAATCTGCAAGCGGTAACCTCCTGACATTGGTTTTATTGGCTGAACCGGATTCCTATTTCCATTTCGTGAGGCGGAGGAGAGACAGGGCTTGCTTTGGCAAGAGCCCTGAGTGCCGACCTGTCAAACAGGGCATTCCCTGAACTCTTCTCTATATCCTGAGTAACGACAGTTCCATCCTTCATGATCCGAACGGATATGACTACTTCATGCACCTGTTTGGCGGTTTCAGGGAAGATCCATTGCCTGCGGATTTCCTGCTGGATTTTTGTATAATAATCCGCAGAGGATGTTATCTGGTCAGCGCCAGACATGCTGATTTCAGTAATTCTGTTTCTGTCAGGTTTGGCAGTTTTCAGTGTGATCATTGAACGCACTTTTGCAATGCGCTCAAGTTTCTTCTTTGCCGCAATGGCGGAAATGCGTTCGTTTGCCCTTGAATCCTCCGGAACTGAGTCGTGCAGACGTATATCTTCCGGAGCAGGATTCACTCCGGCATCGCTGCCAATGTTCTCAGCTGTTTCCGGACCTACGAGACTGACGATATAGGAAGAAGGCTGGACGGGAGAAGAAGGCATTTTCAAAACCATGCCGGCGATAAAGAAAAAAAGGATATGCAGGATACATGAAGCGGCAGCAGTTATAGGGAGACTCGGTCCCTTCATTCTAGGCGTATCTTCGGCTCGGTAATCATGCCGAGTTTTTCTATCCCGGCCTCCTTTATTTCCCCCATGACCTCAACGACAAAACCGTAGGGAACGTCTTTATCCGCTCTGAGAAATACATTCGGATTCAGCCTGCTGATTGCGTCGAGTTTCTGACGCATCTCTGCAAGCGTGACCGGGGTATCGTTCATATGGATAGTCCCGTTTTTCATGAGCACCAGAGTAATCCGTTCTTCAGGCGGCAGGTCTTTACCTTTAGCCTTTGGGAGGTTGACATCTATTCCCTGCTGAAGAAGCGGTGCGGTAACCATGAAAATGATAAGAAGCACCAGCATGACATCAACAAAAGGGGTTACATTTATTTCTGACAGGACTTCCCTGTGCCTGCCTGCCCTCATTGGTTTTCCCTTGTGAAGAAATCGAGGAGTTCTTCAGCAAAATCCTCCATTTCAATGGTAATTCTGCGCGCCATGCTCAGATAATAATTATATGCTATAACTGCCGGGATGGCGGCAGCAAGCCCCGCTGCGGTTGTAATCAGAGCCTCGGCAATCCCTGGCGCGACGATGGCGAGGGAAGCTGACCCGGCGGCTCCAATGCCTCTGAAGGAATTCATTATTCCCCAGACCGTGCCGAATAGCCCGATGAAAGGGGTCGTTGAGCCGGTTGTGGCGAGGAAATTAAGATACTTTTCAAGCTTTGCTGATTCAAGGGCCTCATATCTTCTTAGCATCCGTTTGATTTCGCTTCTGTCCCTCCGGGTCTCCTCAGAGTGAACGGACCTGAAGATATTTGAAAGGGGGCTTATAGTATAATCTGCCGTCTTCTGGTAGAGTTCGCCGGAATCCTTTACCGTTTTGTACAGCTGAAGAAATATGGTGGTTTCCCTGCGTGCCTTTGAAAAGTATCTTTGTTTGTAAAAAAGTATTGCCCACGAAACAACAGAAAAGAACAGCAGGATGAGAAGAACTCCCTTGACTACATATCCGGCCTGCAGTATCAGATGAAAAGCAGAATCTCCCATGTACACCTCTTTCTTAAATGGTTTTAAAGAACTTTATAAAAATCAGGGCTAAAAAGTCAAATCCGGTTTTCTGGTATAATAGTTGGAGTTTTAAGCGGTACTTCTTCCATGTTACTGCTTGCTTTTGTTCCTGGAGGGGTGGCTGAGCGGTTGAAGGCGGCGGTCTTGAAAATCGTTGTAGGGGCAACTCTACCGGGGGTTCGAATCCCTCCCCCTCCGCCAGTCCGTAACGGTTAACCAACCGGAAATACACTCGGCAGTCTCCTGTGACGATTTACATCATGTCCAGCATTGTGGCATGCAGGATAATATCGTCGGCCGCGGTTTTTAGCTGTGAAAAATTCAAAGCATTCTGGATGGCGATGGATGCATAGATAGCAAGGGAGTGCAGGAGTTTCAAATGGTCGATTGTAAACAGTTTCTCCGCACTGTTGCTCATATTTATCACCCCGAAATTCTGACCTTTGCATCTGAGAGGGGCACAGAGTACTGATTTAACGCGCATTGCCCCCGGGATGAAACGCTCATCCAGCGAGACGTTGTTAACCAGTTCGGCCCTCCCTGTTCTGAGCACATCGCCCGCAATTCCTTTCCCGACGGTGAATCTTGCTTTTGGCTCTGATTCAGCTCCAAATGCGGTTTTGATAATCAGTGATTTTTTATCGTCATCAAATAGCATGATAGAGCCGTTATCAGAGGAAATTATGATCCGGGCTTCTTCCATGATCAGTCCGCAGAGTTCATCAAGGTTGATGCTTAGATGAAGGGTATCAATTCTTTTCTTTTTCAGTCCGGTAAGTTCTTCGTCGAGTTTCCGTATTCTCCTGCTCATTGACTCAAGGGTTTTGAATACAAGAGTCGGATCCCTGCTTATTGTAGAGAAAAGCTTTTTCTTGTCAATGCTCAGAATCCTTGCCTCTCCCATGGCGGTTGCGGTTGCCGAACGAGGCAGTCTGTCAAATAGCGCCATATCTCCGAAAATTTCACCGGTATCGAGTATTGCGAGCATGATATCGCCCGTGTCTGTTTTTTTTGTGATGCGGACTTTTCCTGAATGTATGACGTACATGACATTACCGATATCACCTTCTTTGAAAATAACTTCACCGTCTGCATATATTCTCCCAAGTTCATTATCTTTCATATTAACCTCCGGTTAAAACAATACAGCATGAAATGTTCATTACCTTACCGCTGCCTTTACAACTTCCTGAATGATTTCGAGGTTCATCCGGGGGCTGAGCGAATTGAAAAATATATTTTTGTACCGTTCGTTCCCGGTAAAGATATCCCACATGATTGTGCTTAATCTCTTCGGTTTGTCAGGGTTCTTCTGCTCTTTCCTGACAACCCTGAGCATCCCCCTGCATAGAGCCTTGTTGGTTTTGTATGCCTCTGTAACCGCATACAGAAACTTCCCGAAATAGTTGTCGAGAATCAAGCTCCTGTAGCAAGGATAGTAATGCTGCCTGAAATGTTCGCTGCCGGCGCCCTGGAATACAGCAGTCTTCGCGGCAGCCTTTCCCATAAGGTATGCCGCCCCAATGCCGTCCTTAAAGAGTCTTGTCGACCCTGCGTCTCCGCACATGACAATCCTGTCCGCAAAAGGTGTTTTTGGGGCAGCAACGTTCATTTTCGGGAGGCATCGGCAATTGATTTCGTATTTCTCGGGAAGGGCTCGTTTCACAACAGAGTTGCTGAGAAATGAATCCACCCCCTGCGCGGAAATATTCTTCCCCAGTATGCATAGAGTTACGTATGTCCCCTTGGGTATCATTGCAGCGAACCGGATGTCTTTGACAGGGAGGAGAAAAAGATGAATGGAATTGCCAAAATACTCTGAAATGGTCTCCCTGTCCATACCAAGTTCTGCTATTGCCGCCGTTATTAATTCAGGTTTATTATATCCGAACCCCAAGGATTCGAAGAGATTCGCTCCTGAACTGTTCACGCCGCATGTGCCGGCTACAAGGTCATAAGCCTGTATTTCCTGTCCCCGCGAGAAAATAACCGGCAGCGTGTTCCTGTACTCAATACGGTCAACACGCACCGGCATATGAACTGCCCCTTCCTGAACAGCCAGCCTTAGGAGGAAATTGTCAAAACTTTCCTTGTTTTTACCTATGATGCCTTTCGGCCCGATACCCCGATAAACGGTTGCAATGGTCCGTTCAGAAAAAGGTGTTGCGATTGTGACGCTTCCGTTTTCTGTGTGAAGACGGTAGGAATTGATTCCCCTTTGAACAACGGAATCAGGCAGGATTATTCCTTCAACAGCCAGGGTCTGGACGAGGAGTTCGGAGATTACCCCGCCGCAGCGATTACATCCGCCGGGACCATCCCTGGTAAAGTCCTTTGGCTCAAAGACAGTTACCTGCAATTCTTTTCCGATCATTTTTGCCATCTTGAGTGCAAAGATAGTGAAAAATGAACCAGTGGGGCCACCGCCGACGACTGCAATTCGAGAGCCGTTTTCGAGGGTAGCAGCATTGGCATCTGTATTGTTCCGCATCAAGATGCCTCACTTTCGGCAGATTTATTTTACGGACTGTAAAGCTTTTCCTGAATACCCTTATATTGTAACCGTGAACTTTAGTTTGCAAAGAATATAAGCAGCATAAAGCCTGCGTCTAATATTACGACACAGTCGCTTATGTCAGGGAACTGTTGCCGCCGGGGTCTCCCATGTTTTTTACCTCATCTCACCGTAAGAATGAAGCCCGGAAAGCAGCAAATTAACGCCGAGATAGGTGAACATCACAACACCAAAGCCGACAACAGCGACTATCGCGACTTTTTTACCCCTCCATCCACGTATCGTCCTGCTGTGAAGATAAAAGGCATAAACAAACCATGTAATCAGCGACCATGTTTCTTTCGGGTCCCAGCTCCAGTAGGTTCCCCAAGCCTGGTTGGCCCAGATTGCGCCGAAAATAAGGCCTCCGAGCGTAAATATAGGGAAGCCGATGGCGATGCTCTTATAAGTGATTTCGTCAAGAATATCTGCAGGGATGCTGAATTTTTCTATTATCCGTTTCAGCAGTAATCCTGACCACCAGACCATGGCTATTATTGCAGACACGATGAACCAGCTGATCAGTTTTATTGATAATGATTGATTAAGGAGAGATGTCTTGAACAGGTAGCTTTTAATAAACTGATCCGGTCTGACCATGACCTTGAATGTGAAAAAGTCGATTCCCATGAATAACATTATGGAAATGAATATACCAAGGGTTGTTGTCCAGAATATATATGATGGTTCGTTTCTTTTCTCTGTTTTGAGGATTAGATACATGAGTCCTGTACTGAACGAAAGGGCGAATGTCGCGTAAGCGATAAAGCTCATCATGACATGCACAAGTAGCCAGTTGCTCTGGAGAGCTGGCATAAGCGGCTCAATTTCACTGGAAATGCCGGAGAGGTTGATAAATGCCAGCGCCACGCCCGCAACAGGAGTTGCAAATGCCCCGAATGAACGGTTTTTATATATGAATTCGATTATCAGGTAGCCCAGCATGAGGCACCAGACAAAGAATACCAGTGACTCATAAAGGTTTTTGAGGGGGGCGCTTCGCAGGATTGAAATTATAAACGTGCTCTCAGGAGAGAAAATAACCCATTGCGAATAGGCTTCACTCCAGCGAATCAGGATGGCGGCAGTCTGTGCAGCAAAACCTGTGACAGTCACTGCGGTTGCAGTCATGCCCAGCGGTGAGTTTCTGAACGCGATATAGGTGATATAAAGCATCATGGCAAGTATGTATGTCACGGTTGATATGCCGAACAATGTTGAACTGTTCATCTACTTTTCCTCCTTGGTATGACTGCTGAGAAGGGTGATCATCCTGTCCAGCTTTCTCTCGAATCCAGCCCTGTTCTTATTGGTATTTGCTCCGATGATTACTTTCGTTGTGTTCTTATCCTCCATAACGCTTACCCATATCCGGCGGTGGCTCATAAAAAAGGCAACAAACAGGCCTGTTGCCATGGCAAAACATCCGAAATAAACTATCCAGACTCCGGGATCTTTCCGCACCTGAAGGCCGGTATATTGAGCACCCCATAAATCCATAAATTCCACGTTATGACCATCAGGCAGCATCCATGTTGCCGGGTATCTCCTGAGTATCCAGCCTGAATATTTCTCTTTTCCGTTTTCAAGAAAGGATATCATTACTGCAGGGTTATTCATCATCTCGGTATAGGTAAAGGGCTTACCGTCATGGTCAAAGGAAAGTGCCGGGCTGAAATCACGGATGGTCCCTGTTATCATCGTTCCGGGGATGGCAAAGGAGTCGCCGAAATGCAGCTGCTTAATCTCGGATATCCCGCCCTGGGGAGTTATCCTGAAGATGAATTCTCCCTTGGCGTCGGGTACAGGGCCGTAACTTGACTGATAGAAGGTTATGCCCTTATAGGTCATGGGATCATTTACCTCTATGGTTTTTTTCATTACTTCCTTCCCGTTGTCTATTACGGTCAGACGGCTCTTAAAATCCCTTGGCATGTCAGAGCCTTCATAGAAGTCCACGGAAAAGTCATCGCATCTGATGCTGAATCCGAGAGGCAGTATGCCGTATTTCTGCATCTTTGCCTTGAGCAGGTCTTCACTCATATTAAGCCGGCTTGCGGCCCCTGACGCATTGCCTGCTTCCTCGACTGCGTTAAAAATGGCATGACGCTCCTGCTCTTCCAGTTCACTGAAATGACCTCTGTTTTCCATCAGCAGGGAAGCACTTTGGCCCTCTGGAACAGGAAGAAATCCCTTGAATCCGAAGCTTGCTCCGATGATGGCCCCGGCAAGGATAAAAAGTATGCTCAGATGGGTCAGGTAGATGCCGAGTCTGCTGAACGCTCCTTTTTGGGAATAGAACAGGTATCCTTTACCTTCTTTTAATTCGGTAAACCGGAAGCCCGTGCTTTTCAGCGAATCTTCTACCAGCTTCTTTGCAATGTCAGGTTTGGCTTTTATAACGGTCTCACGCCTGATCGGGCTTTTCAGAATCTGATCTCCCGAAGCAGGCCGCATGGGTTCCCTGATAATCCTGATAATTCTCGGCAGGCGGTCGAGCGAGCAGATTATAATGTTGACAGCGAACAAAACCAGCAGGGTATTGAACCACCACGAATGGTACATGTCCATGAATCCCAGGCTGTTGAAAACATTATATAAAGCTGGGGCAACTGATTCGCCGAAGAGTCGTCCCAGCAGCTTCATGTTCTTTGAACGCTCTGCTCCCTGTTCAAGGATTGTTCCTACAATCGAAGTTACTGATATTAAGGAAAAAATGATTATCGCGAATTTTACGGAGGCAAAGAAGTCCCAGATTTTCTCTACAATTCCCTTATTTTTTTCGTCCCCCAATGGTTATACTCCTTCCGGATATCATAATAATTGCGCTGTCTCCCCAGACATTAAGACGGTGAATTTTACTATACCATATTTTTTATAACTTCTTCTCGTAAATCCTGTATGTTTTATAGTGTTTCCCGCCGACTACTTCGATCAGTTTCTGTATCAGGAAATTGTCTTCAAGTATCCAGGAGAACTCAATTTGTTTGAACCGCGGGTGTTTATCCCTGATTCCCCTGAATGCTTCTCTGATCATGAGGGCGTCCACTCCCCGGTTCCTGTACTCCGGCCTGATGCCGAGGAGAAGAAGCCTCAATGCGTTTATTTTTCTTGAGTAATAAACAGCCTTTAAGATAGCTGCAGGATTGATCCTGCCTTTCATTTTTCTGAGGACGAAATTAAAGTCCGGGAGCAATCCAAGAAACCCCACAGGTTCTCCCTTGTTTTCAGCGATCAGGGTCAGTTCAGGTATTACAATCGATTTCATGCTTTTCGCGGCAGTCTTTGTCTCCTCCGCAGTAAGGGGGACGAACCCCCAGTTTCTGCTCCATGCGGAGTTATAGATATTTCTGAATAGTTCCATTTCCTGGTCAAATTCCCTGAGACGTATCGGGCGTGTAAGTATTCCCTTCTTTCTCGCTATATCGGCAGCTCTTCTAACTTTCCCGGGCAATTCATCGGGAACATCGCAGATATAGGCAAAGAGATCCTTTGCTTTTTTCATGCCGAAGCGTTCCATGAACATGCTGTAGAAGGAAGGATTGTAGGGCATCATCAGAAACGGAGGAGTCTGAAATCCGTCTATGAGCATCCCGCACTCTTCGTTGGTTGAAAAACTCGCAGGGCCCCGCATAACTTCCATCCCTTCATTGCGGAGAATGCCGGCAGCTTTTTCCAGCAGCGATGCAGCGACGGTGAAATCGTCTGCTGATTCAAAGAAACCAAAGAACCCGGTTTTCTCGTTATGAAATTCATTATGGAGATGATTGATTACAGCCGATATTCTGCCAGCGGGTTTCCCTTCTTTCCATGCGGTAAAATGCCAGGCCTTCGCGTGACGGAAAAAAGGATTGTTTGCTGATAGCCGTTTGCGGGTTTCATATATCAGTTCCGGAGAAAAGAACGGGTTGTTCCTGTACAGACTGAAAGGTATACGTATAAAGTCATCGAGTTCGCGTCTGGAATGAACCTCGGTGATCTCTATGTCATTGGAAGGCATTTCAGAATCAGATCAGCCCCAGTTTCCTGCCGACCTTCCTGAAGACGTCAAGGACAAAATCGAGCTGGTCATCCGTATGGGTAGCCATGTAGCTTGTTCTTATAAGGGCTTTGCCTTCAGGGACGGCCGGACTGACGGCAACATTCGCGAAAACTCCCTCCTCCTGCAGCATCATCGCCATTACAAACGCAGTCTGGTTTGTGCCGACAATGACAGGGATAATCGGGGTCTGGCTTGTGCCTGTATCAAATCCGAGCTCTTTGAATCCTGCGAGCATTTTAAGGGTATTTTTCCTTAACTGCTCCCTCCTCCAGGGTTCATGTTCGATGATATCGAGAGCGGCGCTAACAGATGCGACAGATGAAGGCGGAGGACTTGCGCTGAAGATCAGCGGCCGCGCGAAATGCTTGATGAAATGGATTACATCCGAGGACCCGGCGACAAAGCCGCCGATCGATGCAAGGGATTTGCTGTAAGTTCCCATGATAATATCCACTTTATCCTCAAGTCCGAAATGCTCTGCCGTGCCGCGTCCTGTTGCTCCAAGTACGCCGATTCCATGAGCGTCATCAACCATAACGCGGGCGCCATATTTCTCTGAAAGTTTCAGGATGGCAGGCAAATCTGCGATATCCCCTTCCATGCTGAAAACCCCGTCAACAACTGCCAGCTTCCCTTTCTGGCTGTTTTCCATAAGTACCCGTTCAAGGTCAGCCATATCATTATGACGGAATTTTTTTACGTCTCCAAATGAAAGCCTGCATCCGTCAATAATGCTTGCGTGATCCATCTTGTCGATGATTACAATATCATCCTTGCCGACCAGAGCGGATATTGCCCCGAGGTTAACCTGAAAACCGGTAGAGAAAATCAGCGCCGCGTCTTTCCGCATAAAACTGGCTAGCTTTTCTTCGAGGTGTACGTGGATATCGAGGGTCCCGTTCAGAAACCGCGATCCGGCGCAGCCGGTTCCGTATTTCCTGACGGCTTCAATTGCCGCCTCCTTGACCTTCGGGTGGTTGGTAAGCCCAAGGTAGTTATTGGACCCGATCATGATCATTCTGCGGCCGTTCATGATGACCTCAGGGTCCTGCGCGCTCTCAATCATCCGGAAATAAGGGTAGAGCCCCTGATTGATAAGAGCTTTTGCCTTATCGAATCTGAAGCACTTATCGAATATGTCGGTCAGTTTATCTACAGCCATTTTTGAGTCTTGTACCAATCTGCTGTCCATTTCATACCTTCCTTTATGCTGACTACAGGTTTAAACCCGAAATCAGTCGAGGCCCTCCGTGAATCACAGATCCAGTCAGAATATTTGAGTTCCTTCATTTTGTCCCTGTTAATAATTCCATGTCTGTTGACCTTTTCACTGATGAATGCCAGAAACGGCATAATACGTCTTGGTATTTTCAGCCGCATTATTCCCTTCCCTGTATTCAGTGCTGCTGATATCTCAGCGGCGATTTCCTCATTTGCGTAAATTCTTCCGTCAGACAAAAAGTATATGTTTCCGTCAGCTTCTGTTCTCTCTGCGGCATTTATGATACCTTTGACCAGGTCGTCAACATAAAGTAATGAATAATAACATTTTCCCCAGTCAAGAAAAACACCTCCCTTCAGCATTTTAAAAAAAAGGTAAAAGTCGCGGTCCCTTGGGCCATAAACCGCCGGGGGTCTTAATATGGTAAAAGGTATCAGACCTTTGTATTGTAAAACCGCTTTCTCTCCGTCAAGTTTGCTTCTGCCATAGGCAGAGACAGGGAAGGGGGCTGCATCTTCTGTGAGCGGAGTGCTGTTTCTGCTGGGGCCTGCCGCTGCAAGGCTGCTCAGAAGTAGGAATCTTTTTACCCCGGGATTTTTATCTGCAACAGCATGGATAAGGTTCTCCGTGCCTTTTGCATTGACCCTGAAGAAATCATCCTCTTTTGTCGCCTTGGTAAGTCCCGCGAGATGAAAAACGTAATCAAATCCGGCTACGGCATTTTCGAGGGAGTGCCTGTCGGAACAGTCACCCTGAATGACTTTGAAGTCAGCACCCCTGAGCCATTTTATATTCGAGGGGTCTCTTGCAAGGCAGGTGACATTATGTCCCTGCCTTGCAAGTTCCTCGCATAAATGGCTTCCTATGAAGCCGGTAGCTCCGGTTACAAGTGCTTTCATAACGCAATGACTAACAGTCTCATAATAGTATTTGCAGGTTTTCGTTTTTTATCAGTCATGCCCGAGTTTCTTAGTCGGGCATCCAGAGGCCTTGAACTAATGGATTCCCGCCAAAGACACGCGGGAATGACTCACATAATAATATATAACTATTTTGAGACCCTTAATAAATATACTGCATCCAAGGTACAACAAACTGCAATTTAAAAAAAAGGTGTTACAAAAGTTTTTCAGCAAAAATGTTGTATTTATGCAAAATGATTCAAAAGTAAATAGTTGCAACTGTCCGAAATAGGAAAATTGCTATAGCTGAGCATCTCATAAACTCAAAGAACCGACAGGATAATTATACGGTAACCCTTTTTTGAATCATTTGTCATTTCCATCCTGCTCCTGTTTCTGTGTCACTGTATTTGCTGATTCTGTAAACAGATGCTCCCAATAGAAGCCCACAAACTAACAATAAACCGTTAATAAACAGAAGAAAAACAAAAGTGTATGGATCCGTATACTTAATAATCCAATAAACTGTTGCAATCGAGACAGGCATTAGCATAAATCCTGTTTTGATGTATATTTCCGGATTGCCCGCTCCTTTCCGGATTAAGTCGCGAACGATAGTCGCAATTACTAAAAAAGGAATATTAATCCCAAATCCTTCAAAAATAAACCAGAACACAATAGTAGTGAAACCACCTCTCGGAATCTTTTTTTCTGATATCCAGAGTGCTACGTTATGTGACAGAAAATATGACGAATAAATGACTACCCCAGCAATTATCGGGGCAGCAATTATAAGCCTCTTGGAATGGTTGTTTATTGTTTTATTCATTATTATTGGCAGAGAATGCAAGTACGCCCATGAATACAAGATTTATAAAAGGTAACAGCATCAGCAACCCGAGAAATTTGTTTTTGCCAAGGTTTTCAGAGATGCACATCCAGATGTAAACAGATGCAAGAATATTTATATAGGGAATAATTAACAATAAAATCCACCACCACGATTTTCCGGCTGCACTGACAGATGTCCACATGTTTGCAAATGGTAGCCATGCCATCCATGGTGCAGGAAGCTGAAGTTTTTTTGCTATAAGAAATAAACAGAGACAAAAATAGATATAAATTATGGTAACAATAATAATGAAAGTTAAACGGTTAATTTTGGACTTTTTTGACGGAAAGAGTTGCGGTATTGTTGATTGAGCTTTCGCATCTGTTTGTGGTTCGGTTTTCTGTACTTCAGTTGCTGCTGCTTCTTTTTCAGGCGCATCGGAAGTTGCAGGAGTTTGCTGTTTAACCGGCGGAGATACCGGGGTTGCTGGCTGGTTCAGTGCGGCAATATCTGGCTCTTTAGGTACATTTTGCCGTTCATGGAATGATTTCTCGCTTATGATTTCATCCTGCTTCCTGCTGATTGCCTGGGCAATGTCAATCTTGTTCGGTCTGTCTTTCAAAACCTGTTCACACCATTGCAGTGCTTCGTCATATTTCTTCATTTTCATGAGTGTATCTGGTACGAGGATGACAGCCTTCGGCCCCCACCATGTCGGGTCTTTTGTGTATGCCTGTTTCAAATATGTAAGCGCCTGTTCATACTTCTCCTCTTTCAGGTAGAGTTTGCCCAAATCATAGAGCACATCTATATTGCCGGGGACGTATTCAAGTGATGTTTGATAATACCGCTCTGCTAATGCAAAGTTCCCGGTTTTTTTTGCAATGCTACCTGAGAGCCAGTAGAATGAAAACGGTGAAAGGATGAAAAAGATCAGTACCGCAATTATAGGTCCGGTTGCTGAAAGGATAGGCCAGAGCATCTTATGTGATTCTATTTGTGGTTCCCCGCGTGACCTTCTCATAAGGCTTTTCATTGTCATGGCAAGCGGCATGATACCGAAGGGTATAAGAAGCATGGCGTTCAGATATCCTGTATATATTCCGGTTGAGTAATAGCAGATTACTGTTGGCAGGATGAAAAGCATAATTATCCCAAGTATGAGAAGCATACTTGAAACCATATCGGTTTTAGCATCTTTCGGGGAATAATCGAGTGCTTTAACGAGGCCTGGATCAATAACAGCCTTGTATGAATGCTGAATGAGGTATCTGAGAAATGCAAGATATTCATCTGAAGCAGATGCTTTTATTGTTACATGTCTTTTCATCCCGCCGGCACTGATATAATTCAATGTTGTTGCTCCATAACCGCCAATTACAAATGCCGGATATTTCAGTTCTTTGATCATGTCCCATGGAATAAAGACCTGCTTGCTCGCGAGTCCTCTCTCCGTTGCCGTCCAGCCACGATACACTACTTCTTTTAGATTAACAGGCTTCTGGAGGATTGGGGATTTCCTGATATCTTCAAATCCTTTTTCCGGTATCTTTGCCCTGAGTGTCTCGACTATCTCCTCAGGCTTTTCGACAGCCTTCATGTTGAAGACCATCTCTTTAATGGATGATCCCTCTGTTCTGACAAGTATCTTTACTTGTCGTTCCTTTATCCCGAGACTGCTGATATAGTTTATTGTCATGCCTTCAATTTCTTCCCATCTTGCTGTGCTCTTTTTGAATGGGAAAAGACTCACTTTAATTCCGGTGTCTGATATCTCAACCAAAGGAGTAATTATTCTCCGGATAATCAATATAATGACTATGACATCTATAACTAAGAAAGGTATAATCCCGCCGGGAAATTCAATAGAGGTGTACTTGTCGATATTGTAAAACCTTATTGTGGAATATAGTATCAACGGAATGACTAAGATCAGAAATATTTTTATGAATGATGAGAGGTGATAACGTTTAGTCATTGTAATAAAACAGCTCCTTTCAGAAATGTCTTGAGACGGGGTTAATTTTTATTGAAACTGCTGATATAATTCTCAATGGAAGATTGCGGCTGAAAAGCATTACGTTCCTCCGTGAAGGCTAATTTGGTAACATTTATACAATACCCTTCCAGCTGTTGTCAATCACAATATCAGCAATGTCAAAACAAACCGAAAAGACAGTCCTTATCTGTTATTTTGATTTTCGTTGTTAATAGGGTATACTTCAATTCAGTATATATACTCAGGAAGGGGGAGTTATTTATGGATTTTGGTATGAAAAACAGGCTTTCACGCATTATCAAACCGAAGACTGGAAAGACCGTCATGCTTGCTGTTGACCATGGCTATTTTCAGGGTCCGACAACCGGACTGCGCGACTTCAGGCGGGCTATTGCCCCGCTGGTTCCGCACGCGGACTGTCTTTTTATTACGAGGGGTATGGTGAGGAACGGAATTAATCCCGGCAGCGATGCCGCGATATGCCTCAGGGTATCAGGCGGCCCGAGTATCCTTGGTGAATTATCCAATGAGGATATAACTACTTCCATGGAAGAGGCTATACGGCTGAATGCCTCAGGAGTTGGCATGTCCATTTTTGTCGGCGCAGCTAATGAAGACAGGACGCTGACTAACCTTGGAAGGCTTGTCAACGAGGCAGAAAGATACGGCATGCCTGTCCTGGCAGTGACGGCTGTCGGAAGGGAAATGGTGCGCGACGCCCGGTATCTGGGGCTTGCCTGCAGGATGGCCGCGGAGCTCGGGGCTCATTTCGTGAAGACATACTATTGTGATGATTTCTACAAGGTCGTTGAGGGATGCCCTGTTCCCATAGTCATGGCCGGCGGCAAGAAGCTGCCTGAAAAAGAGGCATTGCAGATGACATTCAATGCAATACACGAAGGGGCTTCAGGAGTTGATATGGGACGCAATATTTTCCAGAGTGATAACCCTGTTGCCATGATAAAGGCTGTCCGGGCCATCGTTCATAAAGGTGCTTCCGTGGACGAAGCTTACGGTATATACACAAAGGCAAAACAACCGTAATGAAGGTTGCTGTTTATCACAGCAACAGTGATATCAAGATTGAGGAGCATCCGGTTCCTGAAATAAAAGATGGGGAAATTCTTGTCCGGATGAAATCGTCAGGTATCTGCGGGACGGATGTAATGGAATGGTACCGGAAGAAGAAGGCGCCATGTGTCCTTGGTCATGAGATGGCAGGGGTTATTGCAGATGCGGAGAGCGGGGTTGGACACTTTAAAAAGGGAGACAGGGTGTTTGTCTCCCACCATGTTCCCTGTCACTCCTGCGAATACTGCAGGCAGGGGAAATATACTGCCTGCGAAGCACTCCACACCGGCAACTATTTTCCGGGCGGGTTCGCTGAATACATAAAAGTGCCTGCGGAAAATGTGAAATACGGCACGTTTTATCTCCCTGATGCTGTATCCTTCGATGAGGGCGCCATGATTGAACCTCTGGGCTGTGCTATAGCAGGCCAGAAAAGGCTTGGAATCAGGGAGGGTCAGACAGTCTTTGTAATAGGTTCGGGCATCTCCGGAATTCTGCATATACAGCTTGCAAAAATGCGGAAGGCAAGAGTTATTGCTTCTGATATCAATACATACCGACTTGGGAAAGCAGTAGAGTTCGGAGCAGATGCGGTGATAAACGCTGCAGGGGATTCTTCCGGTCAGCTTAGGGAGGTAAACAACAACAGGCCTGCTGATGTAGTCATCGTTTGTGCGGCAGCACAAAAAGCTGCCGTTGACGCTTTTGCCTCGGTTGACCGAAGGGGGGAAATACTTTTTTTTGCTGCTCCCCGGGATGATATACCGATTCCTTCAATGAACCTGTGGAGAAATGAAATTGCGATGATGTTTTCATACGGGGCATCACCTGATGATATCAAAGAGGCAATCCATTTGACGGAAAACGGCTATGTGAACGTAGCAGGGATGGTAACTCACAGGGTCCCGCTTGCCGCGATTATGGATGGGTTTCGGATAACAGCAGAGGCCAATGAGTCATTAAAGGTGGTTGTGGTTCCTGACGGAGATATTCAGGAGTCTTGAGACAATAAAGTAACCGGCTTCTGTTCAGGTTCTGATATTGGGCCCCCCTCCTTTGACAAATGCAAGAAGCAGCATTCCGATGAGGAAAAAGGCGGCTACAGAGAGTATCGCGGGCCTCTGGCTTCCGAAGGTTGTAGAGACATATCCGAATATAAGGGGCCCCCAGATGGCTGAGGATTTGCCTGCAAGTGTATAAACCCCGAAATATTCAGCTTCTTTCCCTTCAGGAATGAATTGTGTGTAAAAGGCGCGAGTGGCAGCCTGAACTGTGCCCAGGCCGAGTCCGGCGCACGAAGCCAGTACCCAGAACTGGGTTTTTGTCTGGACAAAGAAGGCAATAATCGAAACAGACGTCCAGAGGAGAAGTGAAAGAACGACGATCTTTTTGGGTCCCCAGAGGTCAATCGGTTTCGCGAGGCACAAGGCGCCGAGCAGGGCTGAAAACTGGACTACCAGATACAGAAAGATCAGTTCCTGCTGGATAAATCCGAGTGTTGTTGCCGCAAAAATGCTCGAGAATATTATTACCGTATTTACTCCGTCTTCATAGATAAGGTAAGCGGCGAGGAACTTCGCCGGTTCCTTTAGTTTAACAATCTCTTTCAGCGTTTTTACTGTGTGAGTGATTCCCTTGAGCCCCGCGTGTACCAGGGAATACCTGCTTTTTTCATCAGGCGGAAGAAACAGAAAGGCAGGCAGTGAAAACAGCGCAAAGAATCCGGCGACCATCAGCCATACCGATTCGAACTGTGACGCCTTTACCAGTGGAAGGGAAATCAGCAGCGAAAGAATTGATCCGGCATACCCGACCATGAACCCCCATGCTGAAACCCTGCCCTGAAATTCCCTGGGAGCTATCCTTGGCAGGAATGAATTATAAAAAACGAGCCCACCCTCCATTCCGATGTTTGCCATTACTATAAGGAAGAACCCCTCAAGGATCATTCCCTTGCCGAGGAACGCAAAACATGCGATTGCAGATACGCTGAGAGTTGTATATAAGAAGAGAAATCTTTTTCTGAGCCCCCTGAAGTCTGCTATGCCTCCGAGAAAAGGCGAGGTGAGAGCAACTGCCAGCATGCTGAATGATATGGCTCTCCCCCACCACAGATCACCAAGACCCCTTTCATTGCCGACAATGCCATTGGCATAAAAAACGGGAAAGACCACAGCCGCGATCACGGCAGAGTAGCTTGAGTTCGCAAAGTCGAAAAGTGTCCAGCTTATGATGTGTTTTCTGTTCAGATCCTCAACCTTGCAGCCATCTTTATCGCTTCTATCATGCTCGACGGATTTGCAATGCCTTTCCAGGCTATATCAAATGCAGTCCCATGGTCAGGAGAGGTTCTTATAAAGGGAAGTCCGACGGTAACATTCACTCCTTCATCAAAAGCAATCATCTTCAATGGAATAAGTCCCTGGTCATGGTACATGCAGATGATAATATCTGCTTTGCCTTTGTATGCCCTGTTAAAGACAGTATCTGGCGGAAAAGGACCGGTAACGGGAATGCCTTCGTTTTTTGCCTGACGTATCGCGGGGATAATCGTTTTCATTTCTTCAAAACCGAACATGCCTGATTCCCCTGCGTGCGGGTTCAGGCCGGCAACCAGAATTGCAGGATGTTTTATGGAAAGCATATCGCACGCCTTTTTAGCCAGACGAATGGTTTTTAATACGCGCGTTTTTGTAATAAGCCGGGGAACGTCTTTCAATGCGACATGTATGGTCGCGAGGATGACGCGCAGCGGACCGCCTGCAAGCATCATTGCATAATTCTTTGTCCGTGTAAGTTCTGCCAGCAATTCTGTGTGGCCAGGCCACCCAAAGCCCGATATTTTCCATGATTCCTTTGAAATTGGTGCGGTCACAATGCCGTCAACCTGTTTCTTTGATGCAAGTTCAACGGCTTTCTTGATATAATCCGCACTCGCGCATCCATTGCGGGCAGAAATTTGTTTTTTGTCAAACTTCCGGAGCAGCCCCATATCAATCAGCGTTATTGACTGTTGTTTTGATAAAAATAAAGGTTCATTCCCGGAATTAACAATTCTGAGTGACATTGGGATGCGGAGAAGCCTTAATGCTTCTTCGATAACAATCCTGTCTCCAATTACACAGACATGACAGTTATTTGGAATTTTACCGGATGCAAGCGCTTTAAGGGTTACCTCAGGACCTATGCCTCCCGCGTCTCCTATAGTTATGGCAAGTTTTTTCATCTTTGTATTAATTGTGAGCATGGAGTTTCATTTTTTTTCCCTGAAATGAATTCGATTTTTCAAGATTGCGTTCAATATCCCGCAAAATTTCCTGACGGTTTTTACCCCATTGTGGCGCAACCAGGATTGAATCCGGAGCTGTTGCAAAGAGTCTCTGTATGACTATTTCAGGAGAAAGCCTTTCAAGAAAATCAGTAACAAACTCAATATACTCCTCGTATCCGAAAACATGAAAAGGATTTTCCCTATAAAGTATCTCAAGAGGGGTGTCTTTTATTACCTGCAGCTGGTGTATTTTGAGAAATTCAACAGGCATTGCCGAAATCTCATCAGCCATGAGAAGAGTCTCCTCCCTTGTCTCCGTGGGAAATCCAACGATAATATGTGCGCCGATATATATCCCGCGGTCTTTCGTCATGTCAAGCGCGTTCAGAAAGGTGCTGAAGTCATGTCCCCGGTTTATAAACTCAAGTGTCTTATCATATATCGACTGCATTCCGTATTCGACCAGAATGAAATGCTTTTTCGAAAGGGATTCCAGCAGGGCTATCTTTTCTTTATCAACTGCATCTGGTCGTGTGCCTATTGCAAGCCCGATCACTGACGGGTCTTCCAGTGCGCCAGTATAGAGGCGTTCCAGTTCGTCAACCGGAGCATAGGTGTTTGTGTAAGGCTGGAAATAAACAAGGAACCTGCCGGCCTTGTACCTTTTCTTTATGTGTGCGATGCCGTTGCTGATCTGTTCAGAAAGGGAAAGAGTAGGTTTGCAGGAGGCCGGTCTGAAACTGTCATTGTTGCAGTAAATACAGCCCGAGGTGCCGAGTGTGCCGTCACGGTTGGGGCAGGTGAATCCCGCATCAACATTAACCTTATAAACCGTCATACCATACAGCTTCTTCATGTATGCTCCGAACGAAGTGTATCTCCTCTGCATGTTCAATTATCTCTTTTTGAGAGAATTACTGTCAATCAACAGGCAATTCCGCGTTATCCCCCGTTGCAATCACTTTGGCAGATATGCTATAGTTTTCTTGAATTATACGAGCCATGAAGGCTGAAAAAAGACCAGCAGGTCAATTTTATGCTTTCGCGGCTTTTTTATTGCCGCGGGAAGGGGAATCCAATGAAACACATGAAGTACGGATTGGTTGTCAATATATGTAGTATGCTGGTTCTTTTTCTGTTATGTTTTGGTTTCAACAATGCCCATGCCGCTCATCCGCTTATCGCGGATGATACAGGGACAGCGGGTAAGGGTAAGTTTGAAATCGAAATTGGCGCAGAGTATGGTCATGATGACAGTGACGGGGTTACCGAAAGCACGACGGAAGTAGTACCTGTGTTCGTGTATGGAATAACTGACGCAATAGACATCACACCTCAGTTTGCCTCGACAATCCGCACAGACTGAAATAACCATATTGACGGGAATGGATTACTGTGCAATATTGTATGATATAAGTATCCAAATACTTTTCTTCGGAGGTTAAAAGATAAATGAAAAAATTCTTTATCTTACTTGGCATGCTGTTTTGTACTCAATTTGCCATGCCGCTTTTTGCTGGACAGAATCCATTGGTCATCTTTGATCAGGGACACGGACAGCGGTTTACCATCGAGCAGAAAGAAGGACTGCACCTTTCCGGTCTTGCTTCACTGTTCAGTGAAGGAGGATTTGAAGTAAAGTCTGTCAAAGGTCAAATTACCGATGAAGTTCTCGCGGGTGTCCATGTGTTGATAATATCAGGCGCGTTCTCTCCATTTTCTCCTCAGGAGATTGACGCGATTTCCCGTTTTGTTGAAAAAGGCGGCAATCTCAGTGTGATGCTGCACATACCGCAGACAGTTGCAGGGCTTCTTGGAAAGTTTCATGTGATTACTTCAAACTATGTCCTTAACGAGCAGGAGAACATGATCAATTCCAAGCCCAAGGATTTCTATGTAAAAAAACTGGAAGTCCATCCGCTTACAAAAGGCCTGAAAAAATTTGCGGTGCACGGGGGATGGGCGCTGATGAATGAAGGTGGCAGCGGTAAGTTGATCGCGCAGACAAGCGGAAAAGCCTGGGTTGATTTTGACAGGGATGGAAAGCTGAGTGAAGGGGATGTCAAACAGTCATTCGGTGTTGTGATTGCGGGGACATTTGGAAAAGGGAAATTTGTGGTTTTTGGAGACGATGCCATTTTTCAGAATACTTTCCTGCAGAATGAAAACCTGACCCTCGGGAAAAACCTGGTGAAATGGCTCTATAAATAGACTTATTCCGGGAGAAGCAGGGGAGAAACCACGAAATCAGCCGTGAAGGTTTAGCTTCTGCTGATTTTGAGGGCGGTCATTATTCCGCATCCATTTTATAAAATCGCCTTCGCGCGTTTTCGCGTGAGGTGATGTGATAGACAGCTCCATAGTTTTCAGTTCTAATCGGTATTGCCATTATTAAGATAGCAGCATACATCCCGAAACAATCGCGATTTCAAAGACCTATTCTAACATGTGATTCTGTAAGGGCAAACGTTGTATCTTGTCCCTGTATCTGCACCCTTACTTGCAGCGGCAACTTCTCATTTCGCACCATGGGACTTCAATAGATTGTACGCTTCCGTCAATCCGTTAGTCTTGCAATACTCAAGTAGCGTCATGCCGTTTTTGTCCGCAGGCACGGGATGCCCGGGATTGCCCATAATAATTTGTGTGGTAGGGACGACATTTCCACGGATGATTGTAATCCCTTGTTCCTCTCTCTGGGGTGCCCAATCCGCGATTCGCACGGCGTTAGGGTCCACGCCGCTCTCCAGAATGGCGCGGATTTCCTCAAGCTCCTTCTTGGGGTTTGAGGGTTGTGTCCGTGTTGTGCCTCCCAGCAGGTTTTGTATTGTGAGAGTCTCCTTGGGACACAACCCGATGATCCGCTCCGCCAGTTCCTTCCTTGGCTCCCACAGGCGCAACGCAGGAAGATCCATGCGCAGCGCGTCGGAGTCGTCTCCCTGCGGGTAGAGCTTAAGAAAGTCCTCTATAGCTGCTACCGATTCATTCTTCTTTACGGTTTCAAATTTTATCTCGCGGAGACGCTTCCTGGCTTCGTCAGCATGGATGTTCGACGGGTATGCAGATAGGAAGTGCGCATAGGATTCGTTGGAATTATTCTTTTTCGCGGATTCCCACTCCAGATTAATCAATTTCTCTGCCGCCTCGTTGTAATGGGGGCTGTTCGGGTAATTGCGAATGAATTTTCTGTATGAATTGATATCTCCCTGTTTCGAAGCTTCCACCCATGCTATCTCCTCGATTCGCTTTTTCGCCTGGCCGTCATATTCGCTTCCGGAGTGCTCTCTCAGAAATCCCTGGTACGCGTAAGTCGTATCGGTTTTTTTAGCTTTTTCCCAATCGCCCTGAACGGTGGCGCAACCTGTAAGCATAGTAAAAATCAACAGGCACTGAGCTGCCAAGAGGCATGCATTCTTTTTCATTCGTGTGTTCTCCTGCGGTATTTAATTAAATGTTCCCATATAATCAAGGGACCAGGTCTTTTGATATAAGTTATCATTATTCTTTTCAGCTGTGCTTACCATAGCACTTGCTGTAGTATAATGCAGAAATCTCCTTCAACTTATATTTATAAACCACATGTGTTTTGTAACTGACACAGAGGTCGCGCTGGCGGTCTCCCAATGCATTCGCTCCTGCGGGTGTCTGATGCCTCCTGTTCCCTTGGATAGCCCGATGCAAACACCCGTAAGATTCTCTCCATGTCTTTCTTTATCCTTTCTCCACTCTTTGCTCATCTAATCAGTATGCTGTCCCGGGAATTGAGGAATTGAGCCCAATTTCCAACTTTATCAACATCAGTTTTTTTGAAGGCTATCAGTACATCGCCCGCCCATTACACTGTTTAGACTTTGCCATTCAGAGGTTTTGGTCGCCGAACCTCCGCTGACTAACAGTGTTCCGCTTTCCTTATATACTCCGTCCTTTCCTCCCCTGAATTTGAATTTGCCTCCGCAAACATGTCCGTGATATGCGGTACCTCCATCATCGATATAAGAATAGCTGCCGTCCAGATTCTGAGTGATAGTGAGGCTTACTGGACCTCCATCATTCTGCATGCCATAATTCGTGCACTGGTATGTGCCAGACCATGTGCCGGCAATATCGCCCGCAGGAGTAGCACACGGTTCAAAATCAACGTCGATACCTGACAGAGTGACATACGCATCAAAAGGTGGTGTTGCAACAACGCATATGTCAAATGCCCCGGCATTCATAATATCCTGCGCTTCCTGGCTTGGTTTGACTTTCTTTTTGCTTCCGGTCAGAACCTGTCCAATTGCGCCTATAATGTTGTCCTGCCCGATATATGGGCTGCTGCATACATTCGGGTCTCCTGCATATGATATATGCACGGTTACCAGTGCAGTCTCAGCGGCAAACGCCTCCTTCACAAGACCTGATGCAATCATCCAAAACGTTTCGAATCTTCCGGAATTGTGTGCTATGGGCTGGGCGCTTAAAGTTACATTCGCGAGTGTGCTTTGCACATTGATTGAGTAATCGCCTTTTTCAGTAATATCACCAGGAAATGAATATGTAAAAGAATACTGCTTCTGCACTCCTGCGGTCAATTGAACATTCTTGGCTTTGTCTCCAAGAGACACTGTTTCAGAAGCAACATTGACGGATGAATCTTTGCCGCTGCTCTTGCCACAGGCAAACAAACTGACTGCAAGCAATCCGGACATAATTATTACCGTCATCCCATTTAAGATGTTCTTAAGCATAACTTTATCCTTTCCTGAAATCATAAAGCCGGGTTAGTACTGATACAATTAAAAAACTCTTTTCACCATATCTTTTCCCCCATTTACCAACACCCCCGTTTTCTTCTGTTGATAAGCCTTATATTAGCAATTATAGATGATGATCTTTCCCTATGCAAGGACTGTTCGGGTTTAAACGTAAGGATTCCAGTCTCCTTGTCTGAGACTGACGCTCAGGGTTGGAATCTGATAAAATTCTCCCAATACATAAATAGCTCGCGCGTTGCCCTGAGGTCGCCTGCGCAGTATCTTGCAATGTCAAGACTGCGGCCTGATTTGTAGAGGTCTTTAACCTCATAGCCTGTGATGCCGTTTTCCTTGGGGCTGGTAATGCCGAATGCCCGGCACCACATGTCGAGGCTGAATTTTCTCCTCGACGCACCGAAAAAAGTGAGCTGATCAAGGAGATCAATATGACTGCTTGTGTATCTTGAAGGCATCAGCTCTTTTGTGGGCTTCATTTTATGCATGGCAGAACGTATGAGTATGAAAGGGCAGTCAAAGCTTCTTCCATTGAAGGTAATAACCTGGTCGTAACCTTTTACGGTTTTCCAGAATTTGCCGATAATATCTTTTTCATTTCCGGTTTCGTAGCGTATATTGTCTTCTTCAAACGGAAGCAGCAGTTCACCTGTTGTCTGGAAGAAGACGTGGCCTTTGTCCGTATCCGGGTTCAGCATGCCGATGGCAACTATTTCGGCTGTCAGGGGATAGAAGGAGAGGCTGTCCTTAACCTCTTCTTTCTTGTCTTCTGTTTCGGCATATCTCAGAAGATATTCCTGAGTTGCCTCATCAAGGGATTCAAAATCCTTTCCGGCTGTCTCTATGTCAAGGATTATTCTGGACATCCCTGATGGAAGGCCTATGAAGCCTTAGGGAGTTCTTTGAAGACCTTCCATGTTTTCAGCAGGTCCATGGCCCTCTGGAGCTGTACGTCCTCTTTTTCATCGACCTCAATCGGGGCTGTTTCTTCAGGTTCCTCAGTTCTTTCGTCTGTCTGTTTCTCTTTGAGGTGCCTTTCAAGATCCTTTTCGCGGATTACAGTGTGGTTCTTGTTTTTGCCCTTTAACTCGATCTTTACAACAATATCAGGTGTAATACCGGTAGCCTGAATGGATTTGCCCTTTGGCGTATAGTATTTGGCTGTCGTAAGACGAAGACCTGAACCATCGCTGAGCGGTATCACGGACTGGACAGAACCCTTGCCAAAAGTCTGTGTGCCGAGAAGTACTCCCCTGTTCCAGTCCCGCAGCGCTCCGGCAACAATTTCCGATGCGCTCGCGCTTCCTTCGTTTACCAGGACAACCATTGGAAGGTTTGTTTTCTGGCCGTCTCCTTCAGTGAAGAACTCCATTTTTTCTCCTGACCTGCTTTTGGTGTAAACAACCAGGGTATCTTTTGGCAGAAACTGACCTGATACATTCACGGCGCTGTTCAGAAGACCGCCGGGATTGTTTCTGAGGTCAAGGATCAGGGCTGTGATCTTTTCCTGTGTCAGTTTATCCAAAGCTGCTGAGAGGTCTTCAGATGTCTGTTCCTGAAACTGGCTTATCTTTATATACCCGATACCGTCACCGAGAACCCTGGATTTTACGCTTTTGATTTTTATGACTTCTCTCATCAGCGAAAAGTCTTTTGTTTCTCTCCATCCCTCCCTGAGTATAGTCACTGTTACACTGGTATTCGGAGTTCCCCTCATCTTGTTTACTGCGTCGTGGAGGCTCAGATCCTTTGTGAATTCAGTGTTGATCTTGATAATCTTATCCCCTGCCATTATCCCGGCCTTGTAGGCGGGAGTATCTTCTATAGGGGCGATGACAGTCAGCATTCCGTCTTTTACGCCAATCTGTATTCCGATGCCTCCGAATTCTCCCTTTGTTTCAACCTGCATTTCCTTGTATGCGGCAGGGGGCATGAATGAGGAGTGCGGATCAAGAGAATTTATCATACCTTTAACGGCGCCATAAATCAGTTCATTCGGTTTGACGTTTTCAACATAGTTTTTTCTTACTATGGAAAGCACCTCGGTAAAGATGCGGAGTTCTTCATATCCTGCCTCAGCGCCAACACTGGTGACAGTCCATCTGCCAATGAGAATTCCCGTGGAGATAAAAACGACGATTAGAACAGCCGTCAATACTATTCGCTTCTTCCTGCTCATTATATCCTCCAAATTGTTATCTTCTTTTCAGCCACTGCGCCGGATCAAGGGGTTTCCCCTTGTAGCGTAATTCGAAATAGAGTCCTGGTGCGTTATGGATACCGGAATTCCCAACATGGCCGATTGTCTGTCCTTTTTGTATTATATCTCCAACCTTTGAAAAAATCTCTGAAAGGCTTCCATAGAGGCTATGGTAGCCATCCCCATGGTTAAGAATAACAAGCTGTCCATAGCCTTTAAACCATTCCGCGAAGGCTACCTTTCCGCTGTTTACTGCTTTAACAATGGAATCCGCCTGCGACTGGATGTATATCCCGCTTCTGAATACAGGGGTGTTGAACTGAGGATCTTTCTGAGTGCCGTATGGTATGGCGATTTTCCCTTCAACAGGCCAGGGGAGACGTCCTTTTGCCGTTGAAAACCCTTTTGATGAGGTGTAGGAATCTGATTTTTCAGACTCCCTGATAATCTCAAGCATGCGCTTTGAGGCGCTGCTGAGTTCGTTTATCATCTTTTCGTAGGAGTCTTTTTCTTTCCTTACTGATGACAGCAGGACTTCCCTGTCTTTTTTCTTGCCTGAAAGCGCTGCCTCTCTGTCCCTTATTTTTTCCTCGTTTTTAACGATTTCAGCACCGAGTCTGGTGAGTTTTTTCTCCTTCTCATTCAGGCTCTTCAGGTTGTCCTTGAAACGATTCATTACGGAATATTCGTATGCGGTGATAAACTGAAGGGATTTCCATGTCCTTGTGAGTTTGGAAATGTCATCTGCGCTTGAGAGCAGAACCACGACGTCGCCTGAAAAACCATATCTCTGAAGTGCGCGAAGTTTTCTCTTGATCCATTCCTTTTTCAGTTCAATGGTTTTTCTGTGGTGGTTAATATCTGCTTCAACCCGTGCCGTCTCGGACTGTGTTTCCGCAAGTTTCCTGCGGTATTTTCTGATATCCGATTCTACCTGGTCGAGTTCCCTGTTGGTTTTTTCAATTTCCGAGAGGATTGAACTTTCCTTTTTTTCAACTTTGTCAAGTTTTTCCTTGTGAGTTTTTATTTCTTTCTGAATCTTTTTATATTCTTCCTGTGGAGTAGCCGCAAGGCATGGAGTTGAATGCAGAAGGCAGAAAAATACAAACAGAATAACAGACGGAAAGGAAAAGCATGAGCCTGAAATTAGCGGTCTAAAACTGAATATCAATACCTGATTCTCCCGATGGCTATCAATGCCCCTGTTATGCCGAGTACAAATCCGAGAACCGGCAGCAGAAGCACTGCATTTGCCGGGAAGGCGATTGACTTGAACAGGGGAATTGTCAGGCTGAGCCTGAGGATGATGGAATAATAGAATATCAGTACGCCGGCGAGGCTTAACAGGCCTCCAAAGAATCCGATAGTTGCGCCCTCTATGAGGAATGGCGCACGTATAAAACCCTTTGTCGCTCCTAAAAGCTTGAATGTCTCCATCTCCCTGTTTTTCCTGTAAAACAATATTTTTACCGTGCTGTAACAAACAAAGAGAATCCCTCCGAACATGATGATAATAAATGCGGTCCCCAATGTCTTTATTCCGATTTTTACGGAATTGAGTGATGTCAGAAACTGCTCGCCGTATTCTACTTCGTCAACACCTTTTATGCCCTTGAATTTTTCAGCGATTTTTTTTACGGAATCAAGCGCGATCGACTCTTTACTGAGTTTTATCTCAACGGAATCAGGCAGTGGATTTTCCTCCAGGCCCTCAAGCACGAATGAGGTGTTTTTGAGAAATGAACGGAGCTCCTTGATAGAGTCGTCCTTTGGTATGAATTTCACATTTTCGACTACGTTTTCCTTACGGAGAGCTTCGACGACATTCTTTAAATCCTCATGGGAAAGGTTGTCTTTCAGGTATACCATCATGGAGAACTTCTCAGGGAGTTTTTTTGTCGCAAGGTCAATATTGTAGACCGCGAAGGCTGTCATTGCCATAACAAGAAAGCACACAGCGATGGTAAGCACTGAAAGAAGGTTAATCCATTTTTCATGCAGCAAACTCTGCGCAGCGAGCCTGAATGCAAAAGGTGTCAGCATTTATTGAACCTCGTCACTTACAAGATTGCCTGAATCAAGCCGCAGGACCCTCTTGCCGGAATCCCTGAATAGGTCCCTGTTGTGCGTGGCTATGAGTATGGTTGTTCCCTTTGCGTTTATGTCCTTGAATATCCTTATAATCCCGGCTGAGAGGTCAGGGTCAATATTCCCAGTTGGTTCATCTGCAAGGATAACTGTTGGTTCGGTAACGACTGCCCGCGCAATAGCGACACGCTGCTGTTCACCGCCTGACAAGGCATCCGGATAACTGTCTGACTTATGCCTCAGGGTTACGAGTTTAAGGGAGTCGAATACACGTGCTTTGATATCCTTTTCATGCGTGCCGCGAATTCTGAGGGCGATGGCGACGTTTTCAAATACGTCCCTGTTATGTAACAGCCGGAAGTCCTGGAAGACAAACCCGATATTCCTTCTGAGCATGGGGATGCTCGATTCCTTCAGTTTGGCAGTTTCATGCCCCGCGACGGTTACATTGCCTTCGTCCTGTCTTTCCGCGAGGTATATCAGCTTGAGCATTGTTGTTTTTCCTGACCCGCTCGGCCCGGTTACAAAAACCATTTCCCCCTTGTCAATAAGGAACGAAAGACTCCTGAGGGCCGTATGGTTTTCATAGTGCTTTGATACATTCTGGAACTGGATCATTTAAGCAAGGCCGCTTTGACTGTCTTTATAATATCCTCTGCGGTAAGACCGAATATCTTTAACAGTTCCGAAGGTTTGCCCGATCCCCCGAAGGTATCGTGAGTCCCTATTCTGACTACCTTTACAGGGTAGTGTCCGGCAATAAACTCACAGACAGCGCTGCCGAGACCGCCGATTATGGAGTGTTCTTCCGCGGTAACGAGCAGCCTGCATGATTGCGCTGTCAGGGATAACAGTTCCGTATCAAGAGGTTTTATTGTGGACATATTGATAACGCCGGTGTCTATACCTTCCGTGCCAAGAGCTTCAGCGGCTGTCAGTGCGGGTGCAACCATAATACCTGCCGCAATAATGTTCACGTCTTTCCCTATATGAAAAGGGAACGCTTTCCCTATTGTAAATTGGTATCCGTCA
>Ga0233425_10001314_pt1 | contig 56920 bp, 49 predicted proteins | sample Watercolumn_Towu_2_FD_181712 | JGI IMG/M metagenome (GOLD analysis project Ga0233425, IMG submission 181712) | Freshwater microbial communities from Lake Towuti, South Sulawesi, Indonesia - Watercolumn_Towuti2014_140_MG | ecosystem: Environmental > Aquatic > Freshwater > Lake | place... | reverse complement strand
TGATTATCAGCGCCAGGAAATGAAATTAAAGGCGTGGTAGCCTTGGGCAACACTTATATATAGGTGTTTAGTCAACTTTGTATAAGTATTGTAGAGCGGATATATTTATGGTGCATGCAAGTACAGCTGTTAGACAAAGAGCTCAAACACCACGACCAAAAAAACAAGAAAAACATAGATATTCATGGAAAAGTATGGGACTTTGTGCCATAACATTTTTTGCAGGGCTCGTGTTTTATGGGACAGATTTTTCGGTTATGTTCGTCTTCATGTGCACTTAATGGAGGAAGCAGTTGTAATTCATAATGTAATAGTTATGTTCTTTCGCAAGTTATGGTCATGGAGATAAAATGTAGAAGTAATTGTGCACAGTTACTGGCCTTAGATTAGGAGGGCGTGTCATGGAGAATATTAATTTTAGTGATTTTTTGGAGGTAGATATTGGATCAGGAACGATTTTGAGAGTAGAAGAATATAAAAAGGCAAAAAAAAACGTCTATATATTAGAAATAGACTTTGGGCCCATTGGTATCAAAAAATCTTCTGCCCAAATCACAGATCATTATCGCAAAGAAGAGCTTATTGACCAGCAAATTATGGCAGTCGTTAATTTTCCACCAAAGCAAATTGGAAAATTTTTGTCAGAAGTATTAGTTTTAGGCCTTTTTGATGAAAATAACAAAGTGGTTCTTGTTGCACCAAAATCAAAGGTTAAAAATGGCAGTAGATTATTTTGATTCTTTACTCAAAGAAATGCAAAGTTTAGCGAATCTTGAAAAAGCAAAAAAATTACGCTCGTTTTTCAAAACAAAAAAAGGAGAATATGCAGAGGGAGACGTTTTCCTTGGTATTGTTGTCCCCGAACAAAGAAAAGTTGCTAAGCGATTTTTTTCTTTTCTTTCTTATTCTGAATTAAAGGTACTTTTAGATTCTAAAATTCACGAAGAAAGACTTGTTGCCTTACTTATTTTGGTGCAAAAATATGAGAAATGTAGAGAGGAGAGGGAAAAAATATTTCAGTTTTATCTTGCCAGTACTAGAGGAATAAATAATTGGGATCTGGTTGATTTATCCGCTCCGAAAATAATCGGAGATTACTTATTAGATAAAAACAAAAAACAACTCATATCTTTGGCCAAATCTTCCAATCTTTGGGAAAGGAGAATTGCCATTGTGTCTACTTGGGGTTTTATAAAAAAAGGAGAATTACAAGAGACCATAAAAATATCGAAAATACTTTTGCATGACGAACATGATCTAATACATAAAGCTGTTGGATGGATGTTAAGAGAAATGGGAAAAAAAGATGAAAAATTACTAGTGAGCTTTCTAGATAAATATTTTAGAGTCATGCCGCGTACTATGCTAAGATATTCCATAGAGAAAATGCCGGAAGATCAAAGAAAAAAATATCTAAAACGAGATTGATTATGTATCCAGAAGTTATTGTTGGTGCTTTAATATTAAATAAGAAAGATGAAATTTTACTTGTAAGGCAAGATAAATGGCATGGACAATATTGTATTCCTGGTGGCCATGTAGAATTAAATGAAACTCTTGAAAATGCTATAAAAAGAGAAGTTAAAGAAGAAGTGGGAATAGATATTGATGTTCTTTTACTTTTGGGCGTACAAGATAGTATAAGTTCTAAATATTTTCATAAAAAAGGCAAGCATTTTATTTTTTTGGATTATTTGTGTAGAACAAATACTGATGATGTCGTACTTGACATGAGAGAGTGCCAAGAATTTCTTTGGATAGAACCATCTTTAGCGTTATCGTTAAATCTGCATGCAGGTACCCGCCAAAATATAAAAAAATTTTTGGAGTTGAAACTTCGGGAAGTTTTCTGACTCACTTCCCATAGATAAATCTAGCGGCTTTATAGCGTCATCCCGTTTCATTTCCTCCTCTATTCTTAATTCGTTGAACAGTACCGGATGCAATGAATCATCTTGCCAAATATGTGCTGATATTGTGAATATCTATGTGTTACTTTTTTACGCAATTAATCCTGATGGTATTAAAGAAAATGATTTTGGAAGACGATTTTTACAACGCTTTGAATAAAAGATATTCCATGCAAGGTATCAGATACACGTTATAGAGTAAAAAGATAATAGTTTTTTATGGTGTTCGCTATTCTTTTATGCTAGTGTAAGCAAAAAAGGATGAAAATGTTAAAAAATGCCTTGCGCCGGTGTTTAAGCGCACGTCATATTGCCATGATTGCTATCGGCGGGTCTATAGGATCGGGGCTTTTTATCGTCAGCGGTACCGCCATACATATGGCAGGACCAGGAGGAGCTCTTTTAGCTTATCTTATTGTAGGCCTTATGGTTTATTTCTTGATGACCAGTCTTGGTGAAATGGCTACATTAATACCTACAACCGGTAGTTTTTGCGATTATGCTACAAGATTTGTTGATCCTGCTTTTGGTTTTGCGATGTCTTATAATTATTGGTTAAATTGGGCTGTCACTACTGCCGTAGATTTATCCGCCGCAGCTTTAATAATGCATACATGGTTTCCAGAAATTTCTTTCCTTTTTTGGACTGTCTTTTTCTTTGCTTTAATACTTGCAATGAATTTCGTGACAGTAGGATGTTACGGGGAATTACAATATTGGTTCTCGGGAATAAAAGTCATCGCCGTTATCCTTTTTATTATCATTGGTATATTGTTAATCTTGGGTTTTTTAGGACAAGAGCAGCCTATCGATTTTACTAACTGGACAATAGGAGATGCACCATTTCATGCTGGAATTGTTGGATTTATCAGTGTCTTAATGATCGCTGGATTTTCTTTCCAGGGTACGGAAATCTTTGGCCTTACAGCCGGTGAAACAAAAGATCCTAGTATAAGTATACCAAAAGCAGTGAAAAGTGTTTTTTGGCGCATATTACTGTTTTATGTTTTATCAATAGGAGTAATTAGTTTTGCAATACCATATAATAATCCTCTACTAATTAGCGCTAATACCACTAATGTTGGTGCTAGCCCTTTCACGATAGTCATGCAAATGGCCGGCATTCGCTTTGCCGCAATAATTATGACTATTGTCATTTTGTCGGCTATACTATCAGCTGCTAATGCTAGCATGTATACGGCAACAAGAACCCTGTGGCATATAGCCAAAACTGGCCTCGCTCCAAAAATTTTAGCCAATACAACAAAAAAAGGAATTCCACTTATCGCATTAGGATTGAGTGCAATAATTAGTGCTGCTGTGTTTTTGTCATCAGTTGTCGGAGAGGGAAAATTGTTCATTTGGCTTGTCAACACCTCTAGTTTGACCGGTTTTATCGCTTGGTTTGGTATTGCCCTATGTCATTGGCGTTTTAGACGGGCTTATTTAGTACAAGGGGGTAAATTGAAAAATCTTCCTTATTTAGCTACAGGATTCCCTTTTGGCCCAATATTTGCCATGTGCTTATGTGTCTTCATAATAGGTGGACAACAGTTTGATGCTATAATAAGCAATACTGTTAATTTTGATAACTTAATCGGTACATATATCGGATTGCCTGTTTTTCTTTTGTGTTATTTTGGGTACAAGCTCTATAAAAAGACAAAAATGGTCGCACTGAAAGATTGTAAATTTGACTAATATTTTTTTTATTTTGTTGTGAATAACAGATCAGATTTGTAAAATCATATTTTTTTTAGGGTTCCTATGATAGCAGATTATACTCTGCCAATTGATGATTATAATATTAAAAATATCTTGATGTGGGGACTTTGCCAACAGCATTTTTATCAGGTGGGAAGAGAAAGTCGGTGGCATCATAAGGTTGTTCATATAATTCTTGGAACAATTGAAATAATACCCGTTGCTGGACAAATTGTGGCGCTTTTAGAATGGGGAGTTGTGAAATTTTTTACTTATAATGATGTGGTTTTTCATTGGCCGGAAAATTTGAATACTCTGGATATTAATGATGAACAAAAAAGATTGTTACATAGACATTTGACTGTTGCCATGAGATTATTAAAACAGAATAAAACTGTAACCTCAGAAAAAAGACATTTGACGTTGGAGAATATGCCACCATTAACGCTACCTCTATCCGTTCATATTGAAAAAACAAATGATTGTATAAGAATTATACTTCTGCCAAGAACAGTATTCATGATAGGAGGAGAGAGGAAAATTAGATGGGCCTATGACCTCACTAGAGGTGAGTTTTTATTAAAGAAAAGAGTGGTGGGAATGTTTGAAGAGATAATTCTAAAAGAAATGTTACATACTAGAAATACAAGAGGAATTACATGTTCTATTATTTGGAGAACGATTTTGGGTAAACAAAATAAACAGAAAAGACAGATGATAGAATCACTGCGCCACGGCACAATATTGTCCATATTTAATACCGAAGCTTTTTTGAGCCTTAAAGTAAGATGTAATTTAATTTTAGATTTTTTGAAGGATTTGAGAGATGTTCATAAAATTAGTATCTCGGGGGTAAAAATAGGGGATTGGTTCTTACCTCAATATTATGCTTTTCATGCTGATGTGAAAATGCAAAATGCTTTGGTTTTTCAACAAAATGGTAGGTGGCGGGGAGAACTTTGCGATTTTGGAAAAGCCACATCTAATCCTATGGTAAATAGTCTATCAGTAGGTTTTACTTCTCCAGAGTGCGTTGAATTTTATAATAGCGAAAGAAGTAAAAATATGCATGATAATGTCGTTTTTAATATGACGCATGGTCAACACAAGGATATTTGGGCTATGGGTATGCTTATTCTCGCTATTTTAGTAGGAAGAGTCGAAAAATTACTCTGGCTAGAGAAAAGTGTTTTAGCTATGGCAGATATTGCGCCTCTGCCTTGTTTGATGGGTGCACTTAGTAATAGTCTTGCTCAATCGCAAGGAGAAATGGGCATATTACAGTTAAATCAGGATATTTTGGATCGTGATGTAGATTTATTGCGACAAGAGGTTTTACAAAAGAATCCTCAAGATGATCATGATATGATTAATAAATTGTTCATGACTATAAAAGAAATGTTGAGAATTAATCCCAGAGAAAGAAAAAATATATGTGATGTTGTTAGAATAATAAAATTGGCAAAACAAAAACCACAAGCAGTAGCTTAACTATGGATATCTTAAAAAAAGTAATGAAATTGGAAAATGATGCAAAAGAATTTGGGTTTGCTTGGGAAAGTATTAATCAAATCATCGAACAAATACAAAGCGAATGCCAAGAAGTTTTAGAAGCTCATAAAAATAATGATAAAATACATTTACAAGAAGAAATAGGTGATCTATTACACGCAGCAGTTTGTCTTGCAATTTTTTGTGAGATTTCTCCACTTGAGGTTTTAGATCAAAGCAGAGAAAAATTACAGAAACGTTATGATATTGTCGTCTCTTTAGCTAAAAAAGATGGACTTAAAGATTTAAAAAATCAGCCTCTTGATGTTTTAATGAGTTATTGGAATAGAGCAAAAAAACTATTATAATTAAAACATTTCTACATGTGTTTTGATTAAAAATCATGTTGTGTATTACTCTACATCATTAAGAGAGGTGTGTGTTTTATTAATAAGACGTAAAAGACCATCTAAAATGGTTATAGGATGTGGAGGACAGCCGGGAATAAATAGATCTACAGGTAATAATTTATCTGCGCCATTTAGTACCTCTTCATGATCTGCATATATTCCTCCCGATATAGCACATGCACCCACAGCAATGACTATTTTGGGCTCACTTATTGCCTCGTAGGTTTGTAAAAGTGCCTCTTTCATATTGCAGGTTATTGGTCCAGTGATTACAAGCCCGTCAGCATGACGAGGAGAGGCAGTAAATTGTATGCCAAAACGACTTAAATCGAAAACGATGGTGCTTAAAACGTTAATATCTAATTCACAACCGTTACAACCACCAGCACTCACTTGTCGTAAACATAAAGAACGCCCTAGAATCTTTTTTATCGCCTGACCAAGAACTGTTGCTTTTTTGAGTTGTTTATCGGATAAAATTAGATCTTCACGTTTATTTACAGCGAGACGGTAATCTTTGCTAAATTGAATAGTTTGATTTGGACAAATTTTCGTGCATTTTTGACAAAAAATACATTTACCAAGATCGATTTTTATATCATGAGAAATAGCTGCAGTTGGACAAATATTACAACATTCTTGACAGAGGTTACATTTTTTAACATTTATCTCAGGACATCCTTGAAATTTATCTACAAGCTGGGGCTCTTTTTCTGGGAAGGGAAGAGTACGAAATTTTTGCTTAAGCCGTGTAAAAATGGTTTTAAACATAAAAATATCCTTTCATAAGTCGTGTCCACAATAAGAAAGATTAAAACTTTTATTGCATAGAGGAAAATTCATAATATCCTCATCTCGCATGACCATGGCAAGTCCTGTCCAATTATGAAATGACGGATCTATAATTTTATAGTTGAGAAAATTACCTTCAAAATCAGTGAGTGCTACATGACATATTTCTCCTCGCCAGCCTTCTACAAGAGATAAAGTTAAAGCATCAATAGCAAGAGGGCCTATCAAAGTTATTATTGGACCAGGTTGTAGCATAGCTAAGATTGTTTTGATGTACTCGTAGGAATTAATGATTTCTAAATAACGAACGCGTGCTCTGGCCCAAACATCGCCTTTATGTTGAGTTGCAATTTTTATTGGGCACGTTGAATAAATACCGGTTGGAAATTGCAACCGTGAATCAATATTGATACCACTTGCCCTGGCAGCGACGCCAACAATGCCCAAATCCTGCGCTGTTTTTTTATCTAATATTCCTGTTTTTTCAAGTCTACCTGCGGCATGATCGCATTGAAAGAGAAGTTCAACACTTGATTTTACATCTTCATAAGTAGTCTCTAATTTATCTAAGATGAATTTTATCGTAATATCGTCGATATCATTATTTATGCCTCCCACTGTGACAATATTTCTGCCAAAACGATTGCCACATATAAGAGCAGTGATATTGAGAAAATCTCCCCTTAATCTTCCGCAATAAGAAGCTGTGGGCAGATATCCTATGTCATTTGCAAGAGCGCCAAGGTCACCTGTATGGTTTGCCAATCTTTCTAGCTCTAATAAAACAGCTCGAATTATTTCCGCTCGTATTGGTATCTTACAACAGGCTAATTGTTCCATAGCTTGACAATAGGCAATAGCATGACCAATAGATGTGTCACCTGCGATAGTTTCCATATAATGAATTGTTTTTTTAGTGGGCCCATGTTTTAGTGCTTTTTCTATGCCACGATGCTGATAGCCTAAAACTATTTCTAAAAATTTTACGCATTCACCATAACATTGAAAACGGAAATGCCCAGGTTCAATAATTCCGGCATGTATAGGGCCTACAGCTACTTCATGAATATCTTCGGTTAGTGAGAAAAATTCCATTTTACTACTTTGGGAATCTCGAAGAGGTTTTAACCAAGGATGATTTTTTGGAAAGATATTGATAGTTTCAAAGATTTCTCTTTCAAAAAGATGGGCTTGAGGAATTTGTGGTGTTAGTGATTGATAAGATGTTGTTGTTTCAGTGAGTATGGGTGTAATAGATTTATTATTCTTATTAGCGATGAAAAGAAAAAGTTTGGTTTTATCTGTAGACGTGGGAAGACCGAAAAAGGCAATTATTCTTCCCTCTTGTTTTATTTCATCTGAAACTTTTTGTTGTAATTCTTCTATCGGTATTGGTTTTAGTTCATTTAATAAATGGAGTTTTTGATTCATTTCATCCTCCTAATACTTTTGCAGCTTGTATAAAGAGATTTTCCAAAACAGGAGCAAAATACATCCCAGAGAAGATAACAATAAAAAGAAAGATAAGTTGACTGATAGTTAAAAATGCGGTGTCCAATTTTTTGGGTTTTTCTAGTAACACTACATTGGCTTTGCCTTGTGTCATTTGAAAGAAAACCTTTGCCATGCCGAAAAATATTAATCCTAAAGAAAATAGGAAAATACAAATTGTTAAAATATTATGATGGAGTATAGCTTCTTTTATTAGTAAAAGTTTACTAGTAAAAAGTAGCGATGGAGGAGTTCCAATCAAAGCAAAGAAACCAAAGAGCCAAATGATCGCAGAAAGAGGAATGAGTTTTAGAGCCCCACTTATTTCGTTAATAAGTTTTGTTTTATAGATGGATAGGAAATGCCCAGAGGTTAAAAATAGTGCTCCTTTGATTAGAGAGTGCCCAGCAGTGTGTAACATAACTGCAAAAATAGCATTACCACCAAGTCCCATGCCTAAAGATAATATTCCCATATTTTCTACGCTGGAGTAAGCCAGCATGCGTTTATAATTTTTTTGATTTAACAACATAAAAGCAGTAAATAATAAGGATAAAAGACCAAAAAGTAAAAAGATGTCCTGTGCAAAGCTAGCTAAATTTACTGCTGAGAGCACTTGATACGATCTTAAAAGGCTTAAAAAAGCACAATTCAATAATGTTCCGGATAAAAGAGCGGAAACAATAGACGGCGCTTCGCTATGAGCATCGGGCAACCATGTGTGCATGGGAAATAGTCCCATTTTTGTTCCATAACCTACAAAGAAGAATAAAAATGATATTTTTAAAAGAGGGATATTAAAATTTTTACATTTTAAGAGATTATCAATTAAAAACGGTTCTTCTCCCCAAGAGCTAGCAGCTGCTAAAAAAAGATTTCCTAAAAAGGCAAGAGCAATACCTACAGAACAAATGAGAAGGTATTTCCAAGTAGCTTCAAGGGAACTAGAAGAGCGGTGAAAATAAATTAAAGGAGCGGTGCATAAGGTAGTTGCTTCCATGGCAATCCATATTATTCCAAAGTGACGACTAATGGTAACAAGTGTTGTTGTTGCTAAAAACAGTAATAATAAACCTAGAAAAAAAGCTTCCGGTATGTTTTTAAAAAGCAGGCTTTCTTCCCATTCTAGTTTTGTTTTGCCTTCATTTTTTAAGTATACTAACCCGTAAATAGCACAACCCAAAAATAACGTACTCGTTATTAGTAAAAATAGTACTCCTAAAGGATCGAGGTTGAACCAATTATTTCCCATGGCATTTTTATTAAAGAAAGTAAGGTACATAGTGAACATAAAATGTAGTATTGCCATAAGGATAAAAAGAAAGCGTCTAACTATACTATTTGTGATGAAGAAAATTATAATGCCAGCGATAAGTGGTAAGTAAACTAGCGATAGTAACATAATCAATCCTTAAGTTGCGATAGTTTATGAGTATTTATATGATCAAACTCTTTGTTGATATAAAAGATAGTTATTCCCATGACGAAAACAGCAACGAAGACGTCTAAAAGTATCCCTATTTCTACTAGTAATGGTTGATGTATTAAGAAAGCAAAGCTAAAAAGGGCGATACCATTTTCAAGAACTAAATATCCCAAAACTTGCATGATAGCTTTTACTCTGCTAATAATGATAAATAAGCCAATAAAGGTAGTGAAGACAGATGCGGTTATAATGAAGAAGGAAATTTGACTTGGTGCAAAGAGATGATATGCTAAAAAGAATGATAATACTAAAGCTAGAAGGCTAATAAGTAATGAGGTTTTATAACCTATGAGATGTTTGATTTCTTTCCCTATCGCTACTTTTTTAAGAGCATAAAATAAAAACATAGGGAAAAATAATCCTTTTAATAGGAATGTGATGGTGCTAATAATTATAGTTGTTAAAGTAAGATTTTCCCCTGGAAAGAAGAGCGACAAGAGGCCATTTAAAGCTCCCTGAAAGGCAACAATTTTAATGCAGTTGCGCAAATTATTGGATGCTATAAGTATAAAATTTATTAACATAATGACAATCATTAGGAAATAACTAAAGTTATTCATAATATACCTACTACTTGTAAAACAAAGGCGAAAAAGGCTAATGCCAATCCTGTTAGGATAAAATCAAAAATTTTTATAAATCTGAAACGTGCCATGACTGATTCTATAATACCGATAATACTGGTCAATAAGACAATAGCGCCGAGTGAATAAAATTCTTTTAAAAAGAAAGACAGCGTAGGCAAAAAAAGACCTGTTACAAGGGAAATGAAAAGCCACAGTTTCAGGTAAGCGGTGTAAAATATTATTCCGAGCTCTGTTGAACTATGATCTAATACCATAACCTCATGAATCATGGTGAGTTCTAAATGAGTGTTAGGATCGTCGATTGGTATACGACACGATTCAGTTAAAAGTACGATGATGAGTGCTAATCCTATTAGCAAGAGCGTAGGATGTAACATTTGTAGAGAGAAATAGGTATAAATGCCTGAGAGAGATAATGTTTGAGCTTTGATAGCGCATACGGTAAAACTTAAAAGAAGCGTTATTTCAGTAAAAATAGAAAAACTCACCTCGCGACTTGCTCCCATACCCTCGAAACTAGAGCCTGTATCTAGCGCAGATAAGATAATAGAAAAACGAGAAAAGGCAAGAAGATAAATGAATAAGATTAAATCCCCTGAAAATGAAAGAAGTGCTTTTTGACCTGCAAAAGGAACGATAAGAGTTGCGCATATTACGCAAGTAAGAGATACGAATGGAGCAAATTGAAATATGGAAGTTGTCGTTTTACTATAGACACGACTTTTTTGCCATAATTTGAATAATGTGTAATAGAGTTGTAATATAGGTGGACCCTTTCTCCCGGCGAACAAGGCTTTTATTTTATTAATTATCCCGAAAAGAAGAGGAGAAACAAAAAGAGCTAAAAAGAAGTGTAAAATGGCTATCATTATTGTCCTTTCCAAAGTAGTAAAAAAACAAGGGTTAAAAAGATGTAAAATATATAAAATTGCGTTCTTCCATGTTGTATTTTTTTTGTTTTTTCAGAAATCAGTAATAATTTTTCCATAAGAGGCTTGTAGAAATACTTTGTTAAAAAATCAAATGGAGTAATTAAAAAATTCTCTTCTTTTGGGAAGAGATCTTTTAAGTTGTGATTAGAAAAATGAAAGAAGAATTTTTGAAAAAGAAAGGCTATTGGTTGTACAAAGGAAGAAAAGTTATATTGCATTTTTGCAGTTATTTTGTCATAGCCACATCCCCAGGTAGAGGTAATTACAATTTTACGATTTTTCAATATCTGATGTCTGATTAGTAATAGTGTCATTAAGACAAGAAAAAATATGCTAAATGATATTGATAATTTGTATAAAGTTGTTTTACTTTCTTGAAGCGTTGCGATATCGACATTAGGTAAAAAAAGAAATACAGCTTTTTTAATGATTGGGAAGAGAACGAACGGTAGAGTTCCAAAAAGAGTACAAAGTAGTGCTATAATACCCATGATTCTTAGCATAGGGGAGGGGATTTTAGATAGTTTAAAAGACGATCTTTCTTCTCCTAAAAATATGATGCTATAAACGCTGCTAAATAACATAAAACATAATGCGGCGATGAAACATAAACTTAAAAGTGGAATTATGGCAAAAAAATCGCCTAGTAATAATCCTTTAAGTGATGCTAAAAGTAGAAAAAATTCTCCAATAAAACCATTGAATAATGGCATGGCAGTCATTGACATAACGCCTATTAAAAACAGCCCAGATAATAAAGGCAGTTTTTTATGTAGTCCTCCGAGTAAATTTATATTTTTTATTTGTGTAGCTTTGGAAATAGCTCCTGCACCTAAAAATAACAGACCTTTGAAAAGAGCATGATTGATAATGTGGAAAATTGTAGCCGTCAAGGCTAATATTGTAAGTATTGGTAAATCTTTACTTTTGCCGATGATAGTAAGACCTATTGCCAGTAGGATGATGCCAATGTTTTCTATGCTGCTATAAGCAAGAATCGTTTTTAATTCTTTTTGTGATAACGCTGAGAAGATACCAATGAGTGCTGAAAAGACACCTAGTACTATACATATATATCCCCAAATTATTTGCGGCTCATTTAATAAAATTATCATTCTTAATATGCCGTAAATGCCCATTTTAATCATAACCCCGGAAAGAAGAGCTGATACATGACTTGGGGCAACCGGGTGAGCTTTGGGTAGCCATCCATGAAATGGAAAAACACCTGCTTTTGTGCTAAAACCGATGAAACCGAGCAAAAAAATCAAGGAATTACCTGATAAGCATTGAAAATCTAAGTTGTTATTACCGAGCAGTAAAAAAAAAGGTAGTAAAAATAACATACCTATGTTGGTTGCTACTAGATAAATAAAGCCTGATTTAAGACTATGTTCATCATCTTCAAAAGTTATTAAAAAATATCCTGCGATAGACATTATTTCCCAAGACAAGAGGAAAAGAAATCCATTTTTTGCCATGACGACAAAAAGCATGCTAATGATTAAAAGAGGATAAAATATCGTCAGTTGTTTTTTATCTGAGTGATTTAAGTAACTTTGTCCATAGATAGCATAAAGCGGAGCGAATAAACAGATTAACAATATGAAGATAGCAGATAAAGCGTCTATTTCTATGGAAAAGTTGCCCAATGGGATATGCCAGGGGATGTTGATTGTATTATTAATGGGATTAATGAGAATTTTTGTGGCCGCTGCTATACCAAGGAAACTGGCTGCAACCATAGAGAAGAGCCAAATTTTTTTATTTGTAAATAGAGCAGTGAGCATACTAAGTGAGAAGAAAACCAAGGAAAACAACATCAATATCATTGTTTCTCCATTAAAGTGGATAATTTTTGAAAGATAAGGTTATTTTACATCGAAGACAAAAAAAATGCAAAAAGAAACGTGCTGCGCGTTTTATAATATGTTTATAGTAAGTGACTTGTGGTTGTTATTTAGGGAAAGGCAGCAGTATAAGAACTGCTGCCTTTTTTCTCTTGGTATTTTATGGTGTTTAGGTTATTTCAATTGTTTTTGTTTTATCTGCTTTACTTTTAGCAAATTGAATTTTCAACACACCATCTTGACAAGTGGCTTCTGGTTTTTGATTTTCATCTATACGACTTGGAATAGAGATGCGATAAGAATAGTTTTCTGAGGATTTGACAAAATATTTAACATTTCCTCTTTCTATTTTTCTTTCACCTTTTATCCATACTACTCCTTTTTCATAAGTGATTTTTATATCATTTTTTTTAAGTCCTGGGACGGCAGCCTCTACGTATATTGAATCTTCATCCTCGTAGATACAGGGGCCATTATTATCAGATTTTAATTCGACAAAAGAGTGATTGAAATCGAACCAATCTCGTAGCTCCAGATCATTTAAAAGTGCAGGTAACAAATCTTTTCTTATCATAAACCCTCCTTTAGGTTTTTTGTTTTTGATAATTTCATTGTAGCAGGTGGCACCATTACAATCTAGCACTCTTTTACTATGAGTGCTAATTTTATTTATAACAACTTGTCTTACAATATGTTACGTGTGATAAAATTCTGAGACGACTCCTTTTTCCCGCGGTGTGTTCTCATAGAGTGTTTCAAGTGAAGAATTTTATTGACTTTAGATGTGTTTTACGACATTTTTTAATCAGGAGTGATTGTGACTATCAGCATCGGTGTGATTACTTTAATCCTCTTATTGTACTTGTTTTCCAGTATTATTTGGCCGGAGCATTTTTAATGATTTTAGCCAATATCTTACAGCTATGCTTACTTTTTTTTGTTGTTATGATCCTCGCACAACTCTTAGGTAGTTATTTAATAAGAGTACTTAATTATAACCAAATCACAGGACTCGAGTTTCTATTCGAGAAAATAGAAAATTTCCTCTACCGTATTGTGAAAATTAATCCAGATAGAGAACAGACAGGAAAAGAATATTTAAAAGCTTTACTTTGTTTTAATGTTATTTCGTTCATTTTTGCATTCTTTATATTTTGGCTTCAGAGTGTCTTACCGTTGAATCCTATGAAAGTAGCTTCTCCCTCATGGCATTTGAGTTTTAATGCTGCCGTTAGTTTTATGACAGGAACTAACATACAATATTATTTACCAGAAATACATGTTTCTTATTTCACGCAAATGGCAGCATTTGCCGTGCAAAATTTTTTGGCTCCTTGCTGTGGGCTTTGTGTGGCCACAGCTTTAACTCGTTCTTTGTCGAGAACAAATTGCCCAACAGTTGGTAATTTTTGGCGTGATCTTATCCGCTTAACTCTTTATTTCTTTTTACCATTATCTTTGATGTTTTCTGTTTTCTTAATTTCACAGGGAGTACCACAAAATTTTTCAGAGTATGTAAAGGCAATTGGTCTAGAAAAAATCCAAGAACAGCCAGCTGTTACACAACCACTTAGCGATGTTGCAAGCAAGCAGATTATTGTTCAAGGTCCAATAGCCTCTCAAGAGGCTATAAAATTACTTGGTAGTAATGGCGGAGGTTTTACAAATACCAATTCAGCTCACCCTTATGAAAATCCATCGCCTTGGGTTAATTTTTGGCAAATAGTTGCTATTTTAGCAATTCCAGTTGCTCAATTTAATTTCTTTGCACGAGAAATAAAAAATCGACGTCATGGAAGATGTCTTTTCATGGTAATGACAGTGCTTTTTTTAACAGGAATATGTTTCACCACTCACTTTGAACATAGAGGCAATCCTAATATTAGTAAAATAGCAGAAAAACATGTTGGCAATATGGAAGGAAAAGAGATGCGCTTTGGTGTTTTTGATTCTTCTTTATATTCTATAACCGCAACGGCTGTTGCTAATGGCTCTACTAATGCTATACATACTTCTTATACTCCGATTGGAAGTTTAATGCCGCTTGTAAATATGCAAATGGGGGAAATTATATTTGGTGGTGTTGGTTCAGGACTTTATAACATGATTATTTTTATTATATTAACAATCTTTCTTGCCGGTTTAATCATAGGTCGTACACCAGAGTATTTAGGAAAAAAATTTGAAGCATATGAAATAAAGATGAGTGTTTTTGCACTCATTGCTTTTTTTGTCGCAGTATTGGGATTTACAGCACTAGCAATAAGTTGTAATATCGGAAAAGTTGCTATGTTCAACAAAGGTCCTCATGGTTTTACTGAAGTATTATATGCCTTCAGTGCCTCCGTGGCTAATAATGGTAGTAGTTTTGCAGGACTTAATGCCACTACTGCTTTTTATGACGTGATTTTAGGGATTGCGATGTTAGCAGGTAGATTTCTAGTTATGATTCCCATGATGATGATCGCAGGTTCTTTAGTAAAAAAACAAAAAGCTCCTCAAGGTGTTGGTACTTTTCAAGTAACTGGATTGCTTTTTGGCAGTCTGTTGCTTTTTATTATCCTTTTACTCGGTTCTTTGACATTTATTCCATCCGTAGTTATGGGTCCAATATTGGAACATTTTTATATGATAAAAGGAGTATTGTTTTAATACTATATGGCAAAACAAAATATTTCTATTTTTAATTTAGACGTTATCTTGCCGGCGCTTCTTGGGTCCATTAAAAAATTGAATCCTTTTTTCTTAATTAAAAACCCAGTTATGTTTGTGACGGAAATTGGAGCTTTTTTGTGTCTTTTGGAACTTTTTACTGGAGCTGCTGAATTACATAAATTGATATTGAGTATATCCATATGTTTAGGTCTGACCGTGCTGTTTGCTAACTTTGCCGATTCCATTGCTGAGGCAAGAAATAAGGCCCAAGCAAATGCTCTTAGAAAAACACGCGTAAGCCTTATGGCTAATAAAGTGGAGGCAAATGGTAACAGTAGTTTAATTGTAGCGGAAAGCTTGGCAAAAGGCGATATTATCATCGTAAGAAAGGGGGAAGTTATACCAGCTGACGGTGAAATTATTCAAGGTGAGGCTGCTATTGACGAATCATTTCTAACTGGTGAATCTGATCCTGTAATTAGAGCAGCAGGATCTGAACATAATACCGTTTCCTCGGGAACAGTTGTAGTGTCTGCTGATGAAATAAAAATAAAAGTGATGACTTGGCCAGGCGAGAGTCAATTGGATAAAATGATTAACCTCATTGAAGGTGTACAAAGACAAAAGACTCATAATGAAATTGCTCTAACCATTTTATTGTCGGGATTAACTATTATTTTCATTGTAGTCATCGCCTCTTTAAAAATTTTTGGCAGTTATTTTAATATTTATTTTTCAATTACTGTGTTGATCGCTTTTCTTATTTGTTTGATACCAACAACTATTGCTAGTTTGCTCAGTTCGGTAGGTATGGCAGGAATTAACCGTCTTTTGAAGAAAAATGTTATCTCACTGAGTGGACAAGCTGTAGAAGTAGCAGGTGATATTAATATTATCATGATGGATAAAACAGGAACGCTTACTATAGGAAAGCGAGCAGCTATTGAACTTGTAGCAGAACAAGGAGTTGTTCAGCAAGATCTTTTGCGCATCGCATATCTTTCCTCTGTTTTTGATGATACTTTTGAGGGTAAAAGTATATTGGCACTAACTTTGAAGATGAAACCGGAGCTTAATGAATTAAAAATAAAAGACGCTAATTTCATTCCTTTTACTGCTAAAAATAAGTTTAGTGGTATTGATTGGGAAGGAGTATCGATTAGAAAAGGTAGTATTGAGGCCATTGAAACTTTTTCTCATTCTTCGATGTCTCCTTTTTTAATGAGTGAAACGGAAAGAATTGCTAAATCAGGAGGCACACCTCTTTTACTGTGTAGTGGAAATCAAATAGTTGGAGCCATCTTTTTAAAAGATATTTTAAAACCTGGATTTAATGAGAAGTTTAATAAGATTAAGGCTATTGGTGTAAAAATGGTCATGGTAACGGGTGATAATCCAATTACAGCTAGAACAATAGCAAAAGAGGTAGGGGTTGATGATTTTCTTGCTCGAGCTACTCCCGAGGATAAAATGAAACATCTTTTAGAATTACAAAGAAAGGGATTTATGGTGGCAATGACCGGCGATGGAGTTAACGATGCTCCAGCACTTGCTCGTGCTGACGTTGGTGTTGCCATGAATACGGGTACTCAGGCAGCAAAAGAGGCTGGTAATATGATAGATTTGGATTCTGATCCCTCAAAACTTTTTGAGATTATCGAAATAGGTAAACAGATGCTCATGACAAGGGGTGCTCTTACCACCTTTAGTACAGCTAATGATTTGTCAAAGTATTTTGCCATTATACCTGCGATATTAACACCATATTTTCCGTTTTTTAAGATGTTTAATATCATGCATCTTTCTTCACCTTCTAGTGCTATTTTAAGTGCTGTTATATTTAATGCTCTTATCATTATTTTGTTAATTCCCTTAGCTTTTCGTGGAGTAAAATTTGTTGTTAAGAGTAGTTCAAAACTTTTAGTGCGCAATGTTGTGATTTATGGTATTGGGGGAATTATTTTCCCTTTTCTTGGTATAAAAGTTATCGATATGATTTTAACATGGATAAGGTTTTTCTAATATGAAACAATATTTGAGAATATCTTTAATTTTGATGTTGTTTTTCACTGTGTTTTTGGGGTTAGTTTATCCTTATTTTATAAATCGAATAGGATATGTATTTTTTCGAAATAAAATTCATGGGAGTTTGATTTACGATAAAGATAATAATGTTATAGGATCTGCTTTAATTGGTCAGAGTTTTTTTTCTGATAAATACTTTCATTCGCGGCCATCAAAAGCGGGTAAAGATGGTTATGATGCAGCGCATTCCTCTGGAAGTAATTTTGGGCCTACTTCTAAGATTTTGCAAGCGCAAGTGAAAGAAAACGCCGAAAAATATAGACTTGTCAATCATCTGTCTTCTGATATACCGTTGCCAGCAGATGCCATTACGTTTTCTGCCAGTGGATTGGATCCGGATATTAGTTTAGAAAATGCACTTTTGCAGGTTCCTAGGGTAGCTCAGGCAAGAGATATGGTTGAAGAAAAGTTACGCCTTTTAGTCATTAATTACGCTGAAGAAAAGAAATTTAATATCATTGGAGAGAGGCGGATAAATGTTCTAAAGTTCAATCGTTTACTTGATAAGTTGACAGAGGAACATAACAAACGTTATTAGGTAGTTTTTCTTGAACATCGTCATAAATGGATAAAATTAATTTTGTAGTGAGCATTGAAAGTATAACATAATGAGGAAGTAGCGCAACGCCGGTGATTAGCGGTGCTAAAGTAGCTATATTTACCGTCAGATCGGCCAGTTCTTGTATGGAGCCTGTTATAGTAAAATCTTTTAGTTGATTGATGATATTAAGAGTAGATGTATGCAACAGAAGTAGTTGAGTGATTACTGAGGCTCTTAAAAGATATTTTTCACTTAGTAAAAAAAAATTTTGTTTTTGTAAAACGTTTAAAATTTTTACAACTGCAATATAACATCCTTTTAATCCGCCGAGTAATTGTTTAAATTCTTCTATAGACAAATCTTTTAATGCTGATAAGGTTTTTCCTAAATTTTCTATTAATTTTGTTGTGTTAATTAAAACTTTACAGGAGGCTATAGCTTGTTGTATAGGCTGGAGCAGACTAATTTTTTCTGAAATTATGGATAGCCACTCTAGGCTGTATTGAGTTGTTTTTAAAAGATAATCTGGCTTTTGTTTAAAAGTTGCAATTACGGCAGAGTGGGGATTATCTATTTTTCCCATTAATTACCTTGTTGTCGGTAATATTATATATTGTTGGATATTATTAGGTAAGATAGATATATTATTTTATTAAATAAATATTTAAATATTATAAAGCGCCTCTATTGAGGCGCTTTATTTGCGAAAATTATTTTGGAAATAAAAGTTGCACGCTATCGAATGTCCCATTGGCATTAGGAGTAAATTGAGCGGCCAAATAATCAGCAACAGCATATTGCTCAGGACTATTTGCTTTGAATGTAACAGTAAATGGTATGTGAGTATTATTTTTCAACACAGCACCGCGAGGATCAAATAAAGTTATTGTATCGTTGTCCTCGTCATATTTTAATAGTACGTAGCCATGACTTGTTTTTAAATATATCTCTGGATGGTCTGGTGAAAGAGATAAAGGGTTTACCTTTATTTTCAAGCGTGCGAAAATAGGTAATACAAAATCCCGTGCTATCGTGGCAGGATTTAATATTGGTATAGGCAATCTGTCTGCGGCTACGATATTTGGATTTTGCGGGGTGAATTTGCCAGCATGATTGGGTAATTCTTGAAATACGCGATCTGGTATATCTTTTGCTCCACTCTCTTGTAATCCTTTCCTAGCCAGAATGCACGCTGTAAAAGAGTTTTGTTCGTTTTCACGTAGTATCTTAGGTTCACTGGATGGACTGCAATAACCATATGATCGACTTGCGGTTTGAATTTCGGCTGTGTATATGCCAGTTAGTGTTCTTACGGTATTTACCATGGTTGATTCCCTTGGTTGTTCGCGAGTTTTGACTGGTTCATCAGAAGCTGCTTTAGCCTCTTTTTCTCGAGCTAATGTCTTAGAATCAACTTCTAGTTCTTTTTTTTCTACCTCCGCAGCCATCTTTCTTTTTGCTACAGCCTCTCTGGCACGCACTTGCTCTCTTTGTGCTCGTTCTGTGTCATCGTGTATTGTTTGTAATAGACATGCAATAGTGGCCATTTTTCGATCAAGAGCGGGTAAAGATATCTCTTTGGATTTGTTAGGAGCTGGGTAATAAGTGATTTTTTTTAAATCAAAATTTACATTTATAGGTTTTCCAAGACAATTTTTTGCAACATCCGTTGCAAACTCTGTAACTCTGTCCTGTATGCTACTCCATTGAGATGCAGTGAAATTCAAGATGCTCTCCTCTCCACCAGATGGAAGTGCAGTTATGGCTTGTACCTGATAATATTTGCCATTTATTTCTATAACACCGACTGCGTTTATTTTACCATCTGCGGTTTTTGGTATTTCAACTCCTGGGTCTATAGGAGTGAATATTAACTTAGCGACATGACTCATTTTTTCTCCTTGTTAAATATATTCTTCCTTAGTTTCATTTTTAGCGTTTTTTGTTTAATAATCAAATAAAAAATAAATAATTATTACAAACTTAATAATAATGTGTTGCGTCTTAATGTTATACGTAGACGAGAATAATATTAGAATATATCTAGAAATTCACTAGTTTATCAGAGACGGTCTTTAGTTGCTCTTCTGTTTGCCTTAGTAAGACCTTGGTTTTTTCGATCATTGTCTCGGGTGCTTTAGTCACAAAATCATTATTACTAAGCTTAGAAAGGAGATCTTCTTTTAATTTTGAAAGCTTTTCTCTCTCCTTTAATAACCTTTGTTTTTCCTTTTCCTGCAGAGCTATAGGTATTGGCATAAAAATTTTTAGATTCTCAAGGGCCGCTGTAGCGCCGCTACCACAACCTTCTTGAAGATAAATATTGTTCACTTTAGCAAGATTTTTTATTTGCCTATGATAGGATAAAATAAGTTTTAGGATTTTTTCATCACCAGTCAAATAAAGATCGGATTTTTCAGATGGAGGAAGAGTTAATTCTGCTCTTAAATTACGAATAGCATGTAGAGTGTGTTTTAGCTGTGAGAAAGTTGCTTCTGCACTAGGATCAATACGCCCCAAAGACTTGGGATAAGGTGATTTCATACAACAAGGACTTAGCAATGCTTCAATAATTGGTTCTTTTGACGTTTTGAGATCTTTGAAATGAGTTTTTAAAAGGGAAAAGATTTCTTCGGTAATAAACGGAACTATCGGATGAAGTAAACGCAAAATATCGCATAGCAAAGTAGCTAATATCTTCTGCTTATTTTTCTTTAGCTTAAGATTCTCATGATCAAAAAGATACGGCTTTGTCATTTCTAAATAATAAGCACAAAAATCGTCCCAAAAAAAGTTATAAATAGAGAGTGTTAACTTATCAAAGGCAAACTCTTTTATGTAATTCTTCATCTCATCAATTTGACGATCTAAAAGAGAAAAGATCCAAAGATCTTCTAGGGTTAATAGCGTTTTATCGATACCATCAGAAAGCTCAAAAGCAGTTAAAACACTTGTGTTATTCTTCTCATTTGCTTCAAGATTTTGTAAAATAAAACGGGTAGCGTTCCAAAATTTATTAGCAAAATTTTTATATTCTTCGAATTTTCTTAAGTCTATATCGATTTCTCTTGCTTGCGTTGCACAAGAACACAAGGCAAGACGCATGGCATCGCTCCCATATCTTTCAATGATTTCTAAAGGATCAATAATGTTGCCTTTAGATTTAGACATTTTTTCCCATTTGCTATACACGTCCTTGGGTAGAGGTTCTCCTAAATCATACTTTTGTTTTTCTTCAATGCTTAAGTAAGAAATGCCGCCAGTTTTATCTTCTCGCCAATAAGATTTACCGAAGATAAGGCCATGTAAAAACACTTGATGAAAAGGGGGCGTTTTTAAGATATATTCTCCCATCATAATCATACGTGCTACCCAGAAAAACAAAATATCATGACCGGTAATCAAAAGTGAGGTGGGATAAAATTTTTTCAGTTCCTCTGTTTTTTTTGGCCAGCCTAAGGTAGAAAATGGCCAAAGAGCAGAAGAAAACCAGGTATCTAAAACGTCATTATCTTGTTGCCAACTCTTGGGATCGTTTTTGACCTCATCGGGAAGACCTTCTCCGATAAAGCATATTTTTTTGCCATCTTTATGATGCCATATTGGTATTCTATGTCCCCACCACAGTTGACGGGAAATACACCAATCTTTGAGGTTATCAATCCAATGAAAATAGGTTTTTTCCCAATGCTCAGGAATTAACTGCACTTGTTTTTCTTTAACCGCTTGTTTTAATTTTTCTTTAAAGGGACCCATTTTTATGAACCACTGCTTAGAAAGATATGGTTCAATGATAGCCTTGGAACGATAAGAAATTCCTACTCTAAGTTTATGGTTTTCAGCTCTTTCCAAAAGACCTAATTTTTTCATCTCTGCAACTATTTTATCTCTTGCTTCTTTAAAGGTTAAAGAAGCAAATTCTCCTCCGTTAGCATTTACATGTCCATCTGGTGTCATGATGTTAATAAGTGGTAGTTTGTGACGTATTGCCATTTCATTATCGTTAAAATCATGAGCGGGTGTGATTTTTACGGCACCGGAACCAAATTCTGGGTTTACCATTTCGTCAGATATGATGTCTAAATGGCGATTTAAAAAAGGTAAAATTGCTTTTTTGCCGATTATTGTTTTATAGCGCATATCTTTGGGATTAACGGCAATAGCAACATCTCCAAGCATTGTTTCTGGACGTGTTGTTGCAATAACAATATGTCCTCCTTTTTCGAGAGGATAGCGAAAATACCATAAATAAGAATCTTGTTCCTCATATTCCACTTCATCATCGGCAATAGCAGTTTGTGCAACAGGATCCCAATTAACTAAATAATCACCTTGGTAGATTAGCCCTTCATTAAACATCTTTTCAAAGACCATTTTTACGGCTTCATTATTACCTTGATCCATAGTGAATCTAAGCTTATTCCAATCACATGAGCAGCCAACTTCTTCCAATTGTTTTAAAATTCTACCTTCTTTTTCCTCTTTCCACTTCCACACTTCTTTTAAAAATTCTTCTCTTGAGAAGTCTGCTCTACGTTTACCCATTGTTTGGAAAAGATGCTTTTCTACTATTGTTTGGGTGGATATCCCTGCGTGGTCTGTTCCTGGTATCCAAAGAGCCTCAAAACCCATCATGCGTTTATAACGAATAATTATATCTTGTAGTGTACTGCCAAGGGCATGACCCATATGAAGTGTACCGGTGACATTAGGCGGGGGCATAACAATGCAAAATCCCTCTTTTTTTGATGTTGTAGTGGAGAGAAAAAAATTGTTTTCCTTCCAAAAAGCGTACCATTTTTTTTCGACTAATTTTGGATTATATGATGTTGTAAGCTCTGACATGAGTATAGAATATCAAAAAAGTTATCTTTTAGCAACTTCTTAACGGGCATTTAAAATTTAATTTATGTGTGTTACATATCATCTTAGGTGGGCCTATTAGGTAGGCCTATTAGGTGGGCCTATTGGGTGGGGCATACTAGGCATGGTCATGCTGCGTGGTCGTGCTATGCATGGTCATGCTATGCATGGCTATCTTGATATTGTTTGTAGAAAGTATAGGATATTGGCAGGGTAGCATCGATAGTATTTGAGGAGGAGAGTAGAGATAACAATTGATCTTTAGAAAAAAGTTTGATTTCTAGAAGCTCAAGAGGATCTAATTTTGGTTGTTGTATTTTTTTAGCGTTAGGAGCAAAAAAATAATGAACAGCTTGATTGCAAATTGAGGGCATTGGATAGACACTGGCGAGATAAATCATATCAGCAGTATAGCCTGTTTCTTCTAAGAGCTCGCGTTTTGCTGCACTGATTAGTTCTTCATTGGGTTCAATAAGGCCACCTGGGCAATTATAGGTATAGCTTTGTATCCCATGACGATATTCATAGTTCAATATAAAATTACCATTGATATCTTGAGGAAGGATAATTGCAGCTTCGCGTAGTAATATTAAAGAAGTAACTTTTCCGCTGTTGCCGTCAATTTTAATGGTATCTTCGCGGACATTGAAAAAACCACTGTATACTATTTGAGATGAATCAATGATTACTTTATTGTTCATGATTATTCTTATAGATAAGTTTTTGGAAATGTTTTTTCTTTTTTGTGTCTTGCGTGCAATGGTAGAAAAGGAAAAGCTGTTTAAATAATTCTTTTTTCTCAAAATAGAATTCATTTTTAAAGACTCCATTCTTAAGAAGACTACTTTTATTAACTTCTTGTCTACAGCTATTATTTTTCTTATTCATTAGATAGAAACATCCCAAAGAAAAGATAGAGGGAGGAGAAAGGTTAATGTTTTGTTCAAAGAAATCATATTTCCCCGTGCTCATAAAAGAAAAACATCCATACGGGAAATAAAATGGGGAATTATCTTGGGTAATTTCTTTAGAATAGTTTTTGAATATTTTTTCTGCTGCAGATAAATTATTTTGTAAAAGATGTTGTTTTATAAGTATCAAATCTAACATTGTTTGTTCTTGTTGATTTAATGTCTTATTCATGCGATTAGTGGCATCAGTTAAGGAGGAAAAATCTTCTGCTATTAAAGCAGTTTCCATTATGTACCAAAAAGCTGTATTAGGTTGAGTGGTTGAGGAAAAGAATTGTTGTAAAGCGACATTGGGAGATTTTTCGTGTGCTAAAAGTGCCAATTTTATGCTTTCCTCTTCTTTTACGAGATTTTTTACATCTTCATAATAATTGAGTTCTAGAAGAGAAAAAAGAATTGATTTTTGCATATTTGGATGAAAGGACATGAGTTCTAGAAGCGTGGTTTTTTTATTTAATAAGAAGGCTAATTTTATTGCTAAAGTGAGATTTATATCGTTACTTTCGTCGATAAAATAAAGAAAAGCAAGATTTTGTCTTATACTACTAGTGAGCACTGAGACATCATGATTTTTGATGGTGTCTTTTAATTGGGTGAGAGCAATGAGCGCTAATCTATAAGTGATTTCCCGATTATTAAGAGCGCTTTCATGCATACGATAAATGATATGTTCTTCTACTATTGGGAAGAGTGGATGTTTGCTAAATTTTCTAGCGGCTAGTTCCAGACATTTTAGTTCTTCTTCTGAATCTTTAAGAGCAGAATAGGTGAGCGCTTTGCCCAAGTATTCTAATGGTTCACTTTGAGTGTTATGGAGTTTAGCAAATTCATCTAATGCTTCATATAAAATGGTTTTTTTCCCATTTGCTTTACTTATTAGTGTAAGTCCGGCTCTAAAGAGAGCTTGTCTTCCCTCTGTGCGTCCACCAAAAGAAGAAGCTATTTCACGATATTCTGCTAAAGCCTTGTCGTATCTCTTTTTTGCAAAAAAAGCATCGGGGATAGCTAGACAGCTCACAAGAGCGTTATAAGTATTAGAATAAATAGTAATTTCTGAAATTGTAAATTTATCGTCTTTATAGGCTATGCCTACATGTTGACCTAAAAGTGGTAGATGTGAAATATGAGATAGAATTAATTGATCATTAAGATAACAGCTTATTATGTTATCTGCTTTTTCTATTTTTACATGGACGCTATCGTTCATTGTTATATTATGATTTATTTTTTTTAAAAGGAGATTGGATTTTAATAGTTTAATTTTGTGGTGGTTTATCCAAATGCAGTAACTCTCTTCTATACTTTTTCTTTCCGTATCTTCCGGAACACATAAAAGAAACCCTATTCCCATACTTTTTGATTTTAAGGTAAGATCTGTCTCTAATTTTATGTTTTCACTAAAACGTTTCTTTGAGTACATTACACTTACCCATTCGGTCTCTTCTGCTGTTTGATCTATAGCTAAGTATTTGGCTAAAAAGATATTTTCTTGAAATTGCCAATCAGCGTGATTAGATATATTAAGTTTGGCTTTTAATATCCAATCTGGTTTCCCTTCTAAATAGTTTTTTAAATCCGCAATTAATTCATCGACATTTTGATAGCGATCTTTTGGATCGAAAGAGAGACATTTTTTTGTTATTTCATTGAGCTGCAATGGTATATCCCTAAACGGTGCTTTTTCTATGGGTTCTAATGGCTTTTCTATAGGGGCGAGTTTTTTAAATTCTGCCATATTATGACGCTTAAAAGGAGCAAAGAGTGTAAGGATTTGATATAAAAGAGCTCCTAAGGCATATATATCGGTTAAGATTGAAGCGCAGCTTCCTGTGGCTCTTTCGGGAGCCATATAACATATGGTACCAGCTAATTTTCCAGGTCTTGTAAGATCAGCTTTTTCATTAAAGGTATCAAGTTCGTGAAGATTTTCTTGTTTTACTTCATCTAAAAAACAAGCAATGCCCCAGTCTAATATGAGAACTTCTCCATATTTACCTATCATAATATTATCAGGTTTTAGGTCACGATGGAGGATTTTTTTTGAATGAGTGTAGGCTATAGCCTCACACACATTGAAAAAGTATCTTATACATTGTGCAATGGAGGGATTACTGCTCTCATTTTCGTTTTCTTTAAGTCTATTTAAAATCTGTTTTAGAGTTTCACCTTCAACGTATGTCATTGTGTAGTAGAGGGGATTATAGCTTATGGAATATATTGGTATAATATTGGGATGCGTGAGTTGTCCGGCTATTTTTGCTTCTTTTAGAAATCTGGCTTTGATTGTTTGATTATCTTTATATTCTTCTTTTATGCGCTTTAGTGCGACGTTTCTTTTGCAGATGGGATCATATGCTAAAAACACCTCTCCCATACCGCCAGTGGCTATTCTTTTGATTATTTGATAAGGTCCGATATTTTCCATGAGTTAAATCTATACTATTTTTCGATTTTATGAAAAACCCCATTTTATGCTAACTTAATTATTATGAACAAAAAAATTGTTTTAACGGGTGATAGGCCATCAGGATGTTTGCATGTAGGACATTATATTGGTTCTTTAAAGAATCGGCTGATGCTCCAAGATACTCATGAAGAGTACATTATGATTGCTGACATGCAAGTATTAACAGATAATTTTGAGCATCCTGAAATGCTTGAAAAAAATATTTTAAATGTGGCTTTAGATTATCTTGCAGTTGGGCTAGATCCAAAAAAGTGTACTATTTTGATACAGTCCCAAATTCCGGAGTTATGTGAACTTACTCTTTATTATTTAAATTTAGTAACGTGGAATAGGCTCAAGCATAATCCAACAGTAAAAGCGGAGATAAAACAGAAGGGATTTGGAGAAAATGTATCTGCAGGATTTATGATTTATCCTGTTTCTCAGGCGGCGGATATTACGGCTTTTAAAGCTCATCTTGTTCCGGTTGGAGAGGATCAACTTCCTATATTAGAGCAAACAGTTGAAGTTGTGAGGAAGTTTAATCGCACCTATAATACGGATGTACTTATTGAGCCGCAAGCAATGATATCTAATTGTAGTCGTCTTGTTGGTATAGATGGTAAGAATAAGATGAGCAAGTCTTTGAATAATGCTATTTATTTAAGTGATTCTTTAGACGAAGTGAGAGCAAAAGTTATGAAGATGTATACGGATCCTAATCATTTACGTGTGGAGGATCCTGGTAAGGTTGAAGGTAATCCTGTTTTTATTTATCTTGATGCATTTGATGAGGATAAAAAACGGGTTTCTGAGTTAAAGGAGCAATACCAAAAGGGTGGTCTTGGTGATGTTGTGGTCAAAAAGCATCTTTTATCGGTTTTAGAAGTATTTTTGGAGCCGATTAGAAATAGAAGAAGAATTTTTGAAAAAGATCCGGCAAGTGTTTTAAGCATATTGAAAGAAGGGTCCATAAAAGCTAGACAGAAGGTAACCCTTACTTTAGATGAAGTTAGAAGAGCCATGCATTTGAAATCGCATTTTTAAACCTCTTATGTGATTAAACTTATACCTAAATTTAAAATTATGGATATGTCTTGATGAGTTAAGACAAGCCTCTAGTTGTCAAGATGTGATATAGTGATTGTGGTAATAGTTTATTTTTAAAAAAAATTATTACAATTTTAATGTGTTCAACCTTTCTAAGTTTCAGCTTGTTCGTAAGAGTTAATGACAAAGAACTATTTTACTATAAAATAAAATATAAAAGTATTATAATAATAGCAATAATTTTTAACTAAAAAAGAGATTTTATGGATGAATTTCACGGTCTTATGGTTTCTAATTTCGAGGAAAAACTTGCAGTTCCTTATTCGGAGGCTTCCGAAGAACTTAAAGAATGCATCCAAAGGAAATATTGTAATCAAACCCAGGTTATATATCGTAATACAAGAACTATACAGTTAATTTATAATCATGCTCTTTCTTATGTTAGGGATCATAATTATTCGATAGGAGGATTAGCAGCTATTTTAGATTTGGAACTTATTGTCCAAACTGTGGAAAGCAGATTTAATGTTGCAAAGACAAAAGTGTTATGTCGATTAGTAGATCATGTGAGAATGGGATTAGAAAGAATGCAAGGGCAAATGACTACTACTGAGTTTACGGATTTGTGTCTTAAAACCGTGAGAAAATATGTTCCTAATAGCATGCAAGAGTTAACTGATTTAATTGATGCCCTACCAGATGAACCAATAGAGGAAAAGGAAGAAAAGAAAAGTTCTTTAACACTAGAAGTAGCAAGACAGGCATTAGAGGAAAGAAAAGAGCTCTATCGTAAAGAGCTAGAGCAAGTAGAGAGTGAACTACAAGATGTTCTTTCAGAATTTGAAAGAATGCAAGGTGAAATAAATTCAGTAAAAGCAACGAGTAGAAGAGTTCTTAATCACAGTACGAAAGAAAAATATAGAAGAAAACTAGCTGAGCTAAATAGACAGTTAAGTCCTATTAGTGAGAAAAAAGCACAGTTAGAAGGAAGATATCATTTTTTACGTAAAAACTTAGCATAAAAGTGAGGAAAATATTATGGCATCAGCTACAAAAGCATGCAGTGAAGTGTTAACGCAAGATGGGCCAGTTACGTGGCTGAAATTTTCGAAGAATTTTTTGCAACCTGTCGAGACAGCCCAGCGGCATTCCATTGAAGCAATTAGAGAGAATTTCCTGCACAATGGGCAGGAAATTTTATCCCAGGAACGTGCTGCTCATGTTTTTCGTGATGCTTTAAAGCATGTGCGAAAGAGTAATGGGGTGCTTGGTGAATTAAAGGTTGTCTTAGATTTGGAAGTTTTAGTTGACCTTGGCCAATTGTTCTGTTATGTCCCAAGACAGCATGTTGTGCTACAACTTGTTAGTAGTGTTAAACGTAGAGTACTAGAGGATGACGATATTAATACTATGTTTTTTACTCAGTTATGCATTGATAGTGTGAAAAAAAATCGGCCAACGCGCTTAGGATCTTTTTTCCACCTTATTGCAACAGCTTCTTTAGATGCTGTAAATGACATGACACGACAAAATAGTGAATGTGATTTGAATAGATTGGAGAAGATGAGTAAAGAGCATGTATGTGAAGTGCATGATATTGAGGCATATTACCGACAGCGTATGGGTGAGGTAGTGTTTAATTGTATCTATCATTCATTTGATCGTGCTGTTGTACATCATGATACTACTACTGATGCTGTATTGGAAGCATGTAAACAAAGGTTAGTCTATTTGGAACATGCAGCAACTAAAGGTAAGACCTCTTCATCTTGAACCTCCCTCGCAAGGCGCCATTGTATCCCGTACATAAATGAACGGGTTTTAATGGCTTCATTTGGATAAAATGCATCGCAAAATCACTAGATTCATCCACGATATAAGCTATGGGAAGTAAGTCAGGCTAGAAGCTTAATTGGTAAAAAATGATTTTAAGTATTTATCAGTATATGATTTTGTGTTTTTAATAATTTCTAGTGGTGTACCAGTAGCAATAACTTTTCCACCAAGATCACCAGCTTTAGGTCCTAGATCAATAATGTGATCTGCATGTAACATGAAATCTAAATTGTGCTCTATAGCAATCACTGTATGCCCTTTGTCAATAAGTATATGAAAAATTTTTAAGAGTTTTTCTATGTCGGTGTAAAAAAGACCCATTGTTGGTTCATCAAAAAGAAAAAGAGATTTTTTATAAGAGGAAGGAAAAAGTTCTTTGGCTAAACGAATTCTTTGAAGTTCGCCAGAGGAGAGAGTTTGTGTCTCTTGTTCAAGGGTTAAATAATCAAGTCCTATGTTTATTAACATCTCTAATTTTTTTGATAATTTTGGAAGAAATGAAAAAAAATCACGAGCTTGCAATATAGTTAATTTTAATGCTTGTCCTATATGCTTATCATTGTACGTAGCGTGTAATGCTAAAGGATTTAAACGATAGCCATCACAGGCATCACATGTGACAGTAACAGGAGGAAGGTATTTTAAATCTATAAGTTTATGTCCAAAACCGTAGCAACTTGTACACATACCATTCTTATGATTGGCACTAAAAAAAGATGAGGTTAGTCCTTTAGATTTTGAGAATTTTAGTGAGGCATAAAATTTACGTAAGTCATCCATGATACCGGTGAAGGTGGCAACATCGGATCTTGAGGTTTGAGAACCTATTCCCTGTTCTAGAAAAATCATACGATCAATTTGATCTAGTCCCGAAACACTAGCAAATTTAAGACTTATGCTTTTTTGCTTTTGTAAAAGAGCTTGTTCTATAGCTGGTTTTAAAATACCTTCTAGAAGAGTGGATTTACCGCAACCAGAAACACCACTAATGACAGTAAGCACGTTTAGTGGTATTTTTACCGTAATATTTTTTAAGTTGTGTAGTGTGGCATTTTTTACGTTGATGTAACACTCTTTTGCTCTTTTTGGAGGTGTGTTTATGTGATAATTACCCTTAAGATAGTTACCAAGAAGAGATTTAGGATTTTTTTCAATTTCTTTTAAAGAGCCCTTAGCAATAATTTCTCCACCAAAATTTCCAGCTCCAGGGCCAAATTCGACAATAAAATCTCCTTGTTTTACTAACATAGGATCATGTTCTACCAAGATCAAAGTGTTACCCAGATTTTTTAATTTTATAAGGGCTTGTTGTAGTAAAATAGTATCCTCAGGATGTAAGCCTGTTGTCGGTTCATCAAGGATATAAAGACATGAGGTAAGACCGCATCCTAGTTGTCTTGCTAGTTGAATACGTTGTAGTTCTCCACCGCTCAGCGTTGGTGCGGAACGATCTAAAGAAAGATATCCCAAACCAATTTCTAGTAGAAAAGAAATTAATCCCTTAACGTTACTTATAACTTCTTGTAAATATTCTTGATCCACTTTGAGGGCATCAATGAATGTTTGTAATTTTTCTATACTAAAAGAACAAAGAGTATCGATACTGACATTATTTAATTTTACATTTCTAGCAAGTGGATTTAATCTTTTACCAAGACATTCAGGACAAGTGTTTTCTTCCATTAATGGCAATAGATTACCCTTATAAATGTATTTGGCCGTTTTAGCTAATTTCGCAAGTGCATTATTGATGCCTTTATAAAAGAAATTTCCATGTTTTTTCCCTCCATTGAAAAACAAAAGAAGACTTTTTTTATCGAAAGATTTTAATGGTTGATTTACATTAATTCCTTCCTTGTTAAAAAAATCCAATAGTAAATGCAGGGTTTTTTCATTACGTTTCTTTTTTAAAAGAGAATTAAACAGTTGCAAAGGGGTTTTTTCTAAAAAGAGTGGATTTGTGATAAAGTTGGCGCCATATACAAACCCAAGACCATGACATGTTAAACACATGCCTTGTTCGGAGTTGAAGGCAAATGTTTGCGGTGTGATGAGTGGAAATGATTCTCCGGTTTTTTCACATGCAAAGGATAGATTAAAATAAAGATCTTGATTGTTGTGTTCTACTATAATAATGCCATTAGATAGGGAACTTGCAATTTTTATTGCTTCAAAGATGCGCTCTTTAGCGCTTTTATTGATCAAAAGACGATCAATAACAATTAGCAGTTCATTTTTTTTACCCTCTTCATATGGTATTTTTTCATTTAGTTCATAATATTGTTTGTTAAGACGTAAACGTAAAAATCCTTCCTTATTCATCCTTTGAGTAAATTCAGAAAATTTTTCGTTTTTTTGCATATTTAATGGTGCTAAAATGGTGATTTTTTCATTTTCTGGAAAAGATAATATTTTACTTAATACAAATTCTTTAGAGATATTAGTGATTTTATGCCCGGTTGTAGGACAATATGCAACACCCAATTGCGCATATAATATACGTAAAAAATCATATATTTCCGTTAGTGTTCCAACTGTTGATCTTGGATTAAATGCTTGTCCTTTTTGTTCAATAGCAATCGATGGAAAAAGTCCCTCAATTTTATCCACCTTTGTTTTAACATCTAATTTCAAAAGAGATCTCACATGCAAGGGAAGAGATTCTATGTATCTTCTTTGTCCTTCTGCATGAATAGTATCTAGCGCAAGTGAGGTTTTTCCCGATCCTGAGGGCCCACAAAAAAAAGAAATGGCCTCTTGCGGTATTTTTAGATTAATATTCTTTAAGTTATTTTGTTTGGCACCGTCGATTACTAAGTGATTATCAAAAGATATTTTTTCATGTTTAATGGCAGAATATTTTTTCATGTTTTCTTGTAAAACCAAGGCTGTTGCTGTTTTAGCTTTTAGAAGTTCATTTAAAGGTCCAAAAAAGATGATTTTTCCACCATTATCTCCAGCTTGCGGTCCAAGCTCAATGATCCAGTCAGCAGCTTTTATTACTTCAAGATTATGTTCAATGACTAAAACCGTATTTTTTTTTGCAACTAAATCATTTAAGGTTTCTAAAAGCTTTTGAATATCAGCAAAATGTAGTCCGGTTGTAGGCTCATCTAAAATGTAGAGTGTTCTTTTTCCACTAGGACGACAGAGCTCTTTTGCCAATTTTATTCTTTGTGCTTCTCCTCCTGATAAAGAATTAGAGGATTGTCCTAATTTTAAATAACCAAGCCCCACCTTATTCAGTAGTTTTAGTTTTGTCATAATTCTAGGAGAAAAAGAAAAAAAATCTAAGCCTTCTGCAACTTCCATGTTTAAGACATCTAAAATATTTTTTCCTTTGAATTTAATTGCTAGAATATCCGGGTCGAATCTTTGCCCGCCGCACTGTTGACATGAGCTCCATTCATCTTCCATGAAGTCCATATCTACTTTTACTTCTCCCAACCCATGACAATAAGGACAAGATCCTTCTTTTACATTAAAACTGAAATGACCTGCAGAAAACCCTTTTTTTTTCGCATCTGGTGTCTGAGCAAAAAGTTCGCGTATGTCGTCGAATAATTTTATGTATGTCGCAGGATTGGATCTCGGCGTTTTACCAATGCTACTCTGATCAACAGCAATAACTTTATCAATAAAATCGATATTTTCGATCTTTGTGTGTTGTCCTATTGGTAAAGTTGTTCCATGAAGTAGATTAGCTAAAGCAGGATATAATATGTCCATTATAAGGGAAGATTTGCCTGAACCTGATACTCCGGTCACTAAGATCAATCCTTCTAATGGTATTGTAACATCAATATTTTTTAAGTTGTTATGTTTGGCTTTTTTGATGATCAATTGTTTTTCAAAATTTGTTTTTTCTTCTTTTTCTATGCTAACTGTTAATTCTCCCTTAAGATATTTGCCGGTAAGAGAGTTTTTGTTTTTTAAAATATCAGTAAGTGATCCAACGGCTAAAATTTCTCCACCCAAGTGGCCGGCTCCAGGGCCCATGTCAACAATAGTATCTGCTGCCATGATGGTGTCTTTATCATGTTCTATAGCAATTATCGTGTTTTTTTGATCACGTAAATTTAACAAAGTATTAAGTAGGTTTCTATGATCAATAGGATGTAGACCAATTGAGGGTTCATCTAATATGTAGGTCGTGCCACAAAGACCACAACCAATTATTGATGCTAATTTTACTCTTTGTCCTTCTCCTCCGCTTAGCGTAGAAGAAGATCTAGAAAGAGTAAGATAATTGAGTCCTACATTAATTAGAAATTTTAGTCTTTTTTGGATTTCGTCAATAAGTTCTTGAGTGATTGCTCTTTCTATTTTAGTTAATTGCAGATTATTGAAAAAAGTTTGAGCCTCTTCAATGGGCATATTGCAGATTTGTCCAATGGTTTTCCCATTTAATTGTGCAGCTCGTGGTAGAGGTTTTAACCTTGTACCATGACAGGAATCACATTCTTGTTTGATTAAATATTTTGCTAAATACTCATGATGGATATTTTCTTGTGCCATGTTAATGATACCCCGCCATTGCACATACTGACTCCATTTTCTTTTTTTTATAGGATGAAAAAAAGACATCAAAATCCATTTCTTTTCTGTTCCATATAGAAAGACTTTTTGTGCCTCTTTTGATAGATCTTTCCAAAGAGTAGATAATGAAAAGTGATAAATACGGGCTAAATTTTCATATATATTTTTATATTTTATGGTGTTAAAAGAAGGGGCAATAAGACAACATCCTTCTAGTATGGAAAGTTCTGGGTTTATGATCTTATTTTGATCGAAGATAAAAATTTCTCCCAATCCTAAACATTTTTCACACATACCAGCGGGATGATTAAAGGAAAAATCTGATGGCGATAATTGAGGAAAGAAGAGGTCACAAGATGAGCAATAAGCATGTTCGGAAAACAGCTCCTCTTTTTTGTCAGTGAGTATGTAGAGCATTCCATTACCCTCTTTTAAAGCAAGAGCAATGCTTTCTGTGAGGCGTGTTTGGTTGTCTTGATTTATGGTTAAGCGATCAATGACTATGTCGAGGTTATGAGCTTTCTTTTCATTTAATGTTATTTCTGAGGATAACTCTTCAATCTTATTGTCTAATCTTACTTTGGTAAAACCCTTGGCAAGCAATTCTTTGAATGTGTCTTTTAAAGAACCTTTTTTACCCTTTAGATATGGGCATAAAATGGTAATTTTACTATTTACAGCCATACCTTGTATCGTTTTAATAATTTTTTCTTTACCCTCAGATTTGATTGGGTTATTACATTTTGGACAGTGTAGGGTTGCAATTTTAGCGAATACTACCCTTAAGTAATCATAAGCTCCGGTAATGGTACCAACAATAGATCTCGGATTCTTTAATAGGGTTTTTTGTTCTATTGCCACAGTTGGAGAGAGGCCTTCTATTTTTTCTGCATCTGGTTTAGGTAGTTCTTTAAGATTAGATCTCACGTTATGTGGTAGAGACTCTAAAAAACGTCTTTGTCCTTCAGCAAAAATTGTATCAAAGGCTAAAGAAGATTTACCGGACCCTGATACCCCAGTAAACACGATGAACTGAAAGGGATCGAGTGTTAAACTTACCTCTTTGAGATTATTGACTTTAACTTTTTTTAAAATAATTTTACGATTATTCAATTGCTAACCATTTTGTCTTAGTAGTATATATGAGATTAATATTAAATGCCGAGGGATCTTTATGAGAGTACATACCAAAATTATTTGTACAATTGGGCCAGCAGTAGCAACTGTTGACAAGATGTTGTCATTGATTGAGGCGGGTATGAATGTCGCGAGACTTAACTTTAGTCATGGTACACAAGCCGAACATCTAGAGAAAATAAATATGCTCAAAGAAGCGAGAAAAAGAGCAAAAAAGCCATTAGCCATTATGTTAGATACCAAAGGCCCGGAAATTAGAGTAGGAATACTTAAAGATAAGGAGAAAAAGGTAAAAACTAAAGAGGTGTTGAGTTTAGTAAAAGCTGAAAAAAATTTTGAAAATGAGTTAATAATTGAGCCTTTTGAAGCTTTAAGTGGTGTTAGCCCCGGTATGAAAATTCTCTTTGATGATGGGTATATTATTTCAAAAGTTGTTGGGGTTGAAAAACATAGAATTGTGGTTGAGATAGAAAATGATGGTGTGATTAAGAGTCGTAAGGGAGTAAATGCTCCAGATGCTGAGATAAATTTGCCAGCACTTACTGAAAAAGACATTGAAGATTTACGTTTCGGATCAAAAGAGGGAATAGATATAGTTGCTGCTTCTTTTATTCGTTCTGCAGAACATGTACTATCCATTAAAAAACTACTTTTGGAAGAGGGTAAAAAAGATATTCCTATTATTGCCAAGATTGAAAATATTCAGGGTATTGAAAATTTTGACGCTATCTTAGCAGTGAGTGATGGCATTATGGTAGCAAGAGGAGATTTGGGGGTAGAGATAAATATTGGGTTGGTACCGAAACTGCAAAAGGATATGATTCGTAAGGCAACTGCTGCTTTTAAACCGATAATTATTGCAACGCAAATGTTAGAGTCTATGATAAACAACCCAAGACCAACGCGCGCCGAAGTGTCAGATGTCGCAAATGCTATTTATGATAGTGCTTCAGCTGTCATGCTCTCCGGGGAGACGGCTGCAGGAAAATATCCTATTGAAGTAGTAAAGCAGATGAAAAACATCGTTAAACATACGGAAGAAGATTTTCACTACTTGGAATTTTTTAATACTGCTTCGAGGGGTGAGTATTATGATGTTTCAACAGCTGTATCTATAGCAGCGGTAAAAACGGCTTATACTTCATTTGCCAAGGCTATTTTCGTCTATACTAGCAGTGGCTTTACTGCAAGATTGATTTCGGCTCTTAGACCGAGACTACCTATCGTAGCCTTAACAGCTGATGAAGCTACTTATCATCAACTATCATTATTTTGGGGAGTGATACCAGTATTAACTGAGCGTTGTAAATGTGAGAATGAAGCATTTATCAAGATGGCAGAATTTGCACAAGAAGAGGGTATTGTTTCATTTGGGGATTTAGTTGTTGCGACCACTGGTATGCCATTTGGTAAAAAAGGTTCTACCAATATGCTTATGGTTGAAAGCATTGGAAAGATTTTAGTACGGGGAATGAGAGGCAATGGTAAACAAAAAACAGGGGAAGTGTTAATTGTTCATTTCAAAAAGGAATATAAAGTAGAAGATATGAGTGGTAAGATTTTAGTGATTCCTCGCTGTGATGAGAGTTATTTGCCACTAATGCAGAAAGCTTTAGCTATTATTTTGCAAAATCAGCCGGGAGATGTATATTCGGAAAAGTATGCTATTGAAGTGGCAAAGAAACATGATATTTCACTTCTTGTACGTGCGGATAATGCTATGACTATTTTAAATGACAAAGAAAAAGTGGTTGTAGATCCTCAACGTGGACTTGTTTATTCTGAAAAAGAATGATTTAACGCGAACAATTTCTTACAGTGTATATAATGACACTTTAAAAGCTTGTTGCATGCAGCAAAAGCACTCATGATTAATGTCTTACAAGTGTCTTGTCGATTTAAAAGATCATTTTTTTAGGGAAAATAAAATTCCTCATTTGAATCATCCGTGTGCATAGGACTATAATCATCAGGATATTGTACATTGAAGTCATCATCATCATCATTGTTTTGATCTGTGTCAACATCTGGTTCATCTTCATCCTGAACAATTGCAGTGGTGCTTTGTAATGACATTTTGAAATCATTAGCATTTAAATAACAAGTGAGAGGTATTATGGCAAAGAAACATATTTTTTTTAGCATATTTCACCTCTGATTTTACAGATTTATTCAATTGTAAAAAAAAATGTTTTTTTTACAACCTTTTTCTTTAGATTTGTAGATGTCTCAAAAGTCCAACGGCGATAATAGCAGCGGTTTCGCTTCTTAAAGTAGTTAGTGCTAAAGTTGTGCTATAGGCATTTAGAGTTTCTTTAATCCATGTTTTTTCTTGAGAGGAAAAACCTTTTTCTGGGCCGATAAAGAAACGCATTGTATTGTTTTTAAGATTATATTTTTCTATCAGGTCTTTTAATGGCAGTGTGTCGAAAGCAAGCTCTCCAAGAATATTTGTTTCAACATCATTTGGGCATTCTTTTAAGGTATTTAAAAGTTTTATTTTTGGTAAAAATAGGCGACCGCATTGTTTTGTTGCCGATATTGCAATATTGTGAGCTCTCAAAAGAGATAGTTCTTTTTTTTCTGATAATTGTGCGGGGAAAAAACATATTTCATCGACTAAAAGTTCTGTTGCTTTTTCTATTACAAAATCTATTTTATTTGCTTTCATTAACCCTACTGATAAAGATAAAAATGGTAATTTTTTTGTTTCCACTTCAGTGGAGATAATTTCTAATAAAGCGCAACTTTTGTTTAATGTTTTTACCATGGCATGTGCTAACATACCTTTTCCATTAATTAATTCGACAGTTTGTCCTATATTAGTGCGCATAACGCGAATATGTTTATATTCATCATCTTTAAGCTCAACGAGGCTTTTGGGATTTAATGGGCAATCTATGAAATAACGTTCTTTAGGCATTGGTTTTTAGGGGTTGGCGACAAATAGCCGATTGAAAAATGTCACTTAAGCTATTTGCAGCGGTGATATTAGGATAAGCCATTTTTTTTAAATCTTCAATAGTCAAGACATCATAGACATTTAGGCGCTTGTAAAAAGGTTTTGTTTTTTTGTGATTTGAGAAGTCAAATACAAGTTTAAATCGGTAATCATTAATTAAACATTCTTCTTTTCTTTGATAGGGCATAATTTCATCGACAGCTATTGTTAGTTTTTCTTGATATTCTGTTGGAAGAATAACAAAAATAAATTCTCTTAAATAAATTGTCTTTAAGGTGGGCAAGTGTTGATTGATCATTTCAAATTCTTCTTTTTCTTGAGGTAGTATAAGGCAGATTGCATCATGACGAAATTTTCTTTTTATGTTTTTTAATGTTTGTTGTTTATAACAATTGTGTTGCCACAACCATTCGTGAGGTGTTTTCATAATGCTGGTTTCTAAGATTTTTAAAGATTCGTCCATAAGACGTTTTTCTTCTGACTCTATATTAGCTTGAGGTTGGGGCCATATTGGGTCAGAGTAAGTGATCTTGTAACCGTTTTCAGTGCGTTTTGTCGTAGCGACAACGATCGGTGATTTGGTCTTATATGCGATTAAAGCTGTTGCTGTGGATAACCACATAGGACGGCCAAACATAGGATAAGAATAATTACTTGATGGTACGGATTGATCGCCAACTATGCCAAGACATTTTCCTTTTTTTAGACATTTTATGCCCTCATAAAGGGCATTTTTCAGATTGACTACTTTACCTCCGGTCTTTTCCCTTATTGACAGTATCCACTTATATAGTATTTTGTTCTTTATGGGTTGGGCGATAGCTACTCCATTCATGATAATATTACCATATAAAAAGAGAGTTTCCCAATTGGCTTGATGTCCGCATAAAATAATTATACCCTGGCCGTTTTTGTAGAGATCAATCATGTTATTGGCATTTTCGCAAGTGATGACTTTTTTTAAATCCTTTTCTTTATCCAATTTAGCGTATTCCAACATAACAATGGCTAAATTTTGAAAGGATTTTTTTGCTGTTGAAAAGAGTTCTTTTTTAGTTAGATGTAAATTTTTTGCCAACGCCAGATTACTGAGAACTCTTTTTCTAAATTTTTTCATTAGATAGAAACAAGACAAACCAAGAATATTACCGCAAATGTGCAAAGTACGATACGACATGTATGCAAATGGAAAGGTTAAAATACGAATAAGATAGTAGAAAAGAAGATCTTTATTCATAAAGGGCATTTGTTAGTTTGGTTATTTGTGACGACAAATCCAAATGACTAACGCTTTGTCTAATAGGTAGTGCGTTATTTGTGTTTTTTTCTCTTAGTAGTGCTTGTTGTAGAGCAAACGTGAGTTCTTCTTCGTCTTGCAGGTTGTTTAATGTTATACCAGTATTTTTTGTAATTATTTCATGAGCTCCATTCTCTTTTGAGGAAATGACGAAAAGTCCCATGGCAAGAGCTTCTATTGTTACATTTGCAAACGGATCATAAAATGATGGAATGATGAGGGTATCGCAAAGTTGATAAAATGGTAGTGTATTACTTAATAATCCATAGAAACGAACATTGTCGACAATATTTAATCTTTTAGCTAACCGCAGATAATATTTAGGATTTTTATCTCTGCCTATTATGTGGAGAAAAAATTGATTTTTTGGTAAGTGACTCAGAGCATGAAACAATAATTTTAATCCTTTACGATAGTAACCATTCCCAATAAATAAAAAATTGTGAAGATGTGGGTTAGCTTTTAATTTTTTTGCAATATGTTTTTTATTTTGTAAGCTTTGATTAAAAGCACTCTCCCAAGAATGATATTCCACTCCGTTGTGAATAACTATAATTTTTTTAGAATCGACTGGGTAGTAGGATAATATTTCTTCTTTTACCATATAAGAATTCACAAAGATTTTTTTCAAAAGAGGAGATGTTAGTGCTATTTTTTCCAAGAGTAAAATATTTTGGTGCAAGGGATTGATTTTGTGAGACAGATATTTTATGGTACCGTCAAATTTTCTTCTGTTTTGTAAAAAGGCTTTATATACACCGTTTCCAAGACGCATGTGGGTTTGGCAGGTTGTTCTATCCATACTGAGAACAGTGTTGGAGGTGTGCTTTTTTTGCCATTCTTCACAAAGAGAATTAAATTTTGTAATTCTTTTCCAGCCAAAAAACGGTTTTTTACCAATATCTTCCACGGTAACATTTGGATGAATGAAATTAACTGGCCCATAGGTTAAGATTGTAAGATGAGCAATTTTACTTAAAGCATTGGCGATATAATAAGTTTGTTTTTCCAATCCTCCGATTGTAGAAAGATTACTTTTGAGTAAAACAGTCATGGCAATACAGTTGTGGGCAAAATAAACAACTTATTGTCCTTCATTTCAATTTTTAAAGATAGTTTTTTGTTGTCTTTGGTATATAGTCTAAAGCTATTCATATAATTTCTGAAGCGATTTCTTAAGTATTCTTCTCGTAAGTTGGGATGCCAATCTTTCGTGTCATCGATTTCTTCTTTTTCCTCTTTTTCTTCCGACATTATTTTAGTTATATAAATATCTTCCAACTCCGATGGATAAACGCATTGGACATACCAAGGTATGATTCCTCTCTTATCTTTTGGAAGAGCAACGACGACAAGTTCTAGCATATCTTTTACTATATCCAAAAACAATTTGCTGACGCCATAAACCAAGAATTGTTCTTCGATATAAAGAACATTATTTTTTTCTTTAATAAAACCATTGACGTCAACCGATAAGTTGTTGGGATTTAATTGATTATTGTACTGCATGGAAAAGAATAACGTAATAGGTATAGGAGAATTAAATGGCAGAATATTTTTATGTACGAAATCGATACGTAGAAGTTTAGCATGAGGATCATCTATTTCTATTGGAGAATCTGATATTGTTGGTATGGTAATTTTTTTCCAAGATGTTGGAACGAAGAAGTTGATAGCATCAGGTTGTTCAGAACGCTTAGTGGAAGAAATTGTGTCTAGTTCGCTAACGTTAATGTCGCTTAAGTTAAAGCGTAGTTTTAAGGCTTTTGATTTTAAGGTTTTTATAGTGTTTTCTGGTCCGCTTACTGTTACGTACAATTGATAAGGCCAGATATCTAAGAATTGATAACCGTGAGGAGCTTCTCCTATCGGTTTCAATACAAATATTGGTATTTTATCAGTAATAAGATTGGTTAATTTGATGATAAATTCTTTGTGAGAAATTTTATTTATACTTTTTGAGATGTTGATGTCCGGATTTAAGCAAACCAGATTATTTTTGGTTATGTTGGCAATCCATTCATCGCCCTTATTTGCGGCATTTAATACGACCTCAAGGTCCATTTCTGACAGGGATTCCAAAACATTACTGTTACCGGTAATAGTAAGACTAATTTTTTTATTTAAAACATGATTTGGATGCATTCCTTCAATAGTTTTACCCTCTGGGATATTTATTACTTTTATTGGTATATCATGAAATACTCTTGTGCCACTAAGTGAATGACTAATGACAATCCAGATAATCATGGAAAGAATAAAAGAAATTAATTTTCTTTGCCAGTTGTTAACAAACAACTTTTCTAAAAGTGATATCATTGTTTTAACCACTCCCGTAGGCTAAATTGTGTTTGATATGAAATTTTGTTTGGAGGATTAAATATGCTGCGAATAATACCCTTAAATCGATCTATTTTTATTCCTCTTGTCATTATGCCATCACGAGCAATAGACACTTTACCTGTTTCTTCTGAAACAACAATTACAATAGCGTCGGAAACGTGACTTATACCCAATCCTGCGCGATGTCTAGTTCCCATTGATTTTGATAATTGAGAGGAATCTTCAGCGAGAGGTAAAATTACGGCTGCTGCTACTATAGATTTTTGTCTTACAATAACAGCGCCATCGTGCAGGGGAGTGGCAGTGGTAAAAATAGTCTCTAGTAATTCTGGCGAAAAGTCAGCATTTAACAAGATTGCTTTTTGAGCATAATCCTCTAGGGAATCTTCATTTTCTAAAGCAATAAGTGCACCAATTTTTTTCTCTGCCATACGATAAGTGGCATTAGCCAATTGGTCTAAGAATTTATCAAATTCTGTAATTTCCTTATATTTTCTTCCCTTTAAACTCATTTTTGCCAAAGCTACACGCAGTTCTGGTTGGAAGATGACAACGATGGCAACTACAGCAACATTACCAACTAAAATCATAATTCTATGTAAGACGGGTAATTTCATCCAATTAGATAAGGCGAAGAGTGTTAAGAAGACGAGAACACCCCAAATTAAGTCTATTGATTTTGTGTTCCAAAAGAAAGATAAGAGATAATTCAATATGATGGTGATAATTAAAACTTCTAGAAGAGGTGTGATAATTTGAATTATAGGCATTTTTCTTCTTCTTTCTTTACATAGTAAAGTAATGACTAATTTTCTAACAACATGCCTTATCTTTTTTTTTAATTTTGTTTTATTTTCTTATTTTTAAATGAGTTATGACTGTGTTTTTGTATAGCCGATAAGTTTTTCGTAACAAGACATGAGATGTTGGACACCATTTTTAGCTTGATGTGGCGTAGATTCCTTGGGTAGGTGTAAGTATTTTGCAATATTATCTTTTGACAATGAGATTTTTTGTTGTTTTTTTTTCTTTTTCATAATTATTGCCCAATACATGGAAGCTAAATCTAGCCAATGGTAGGGCCACAATAATTTTTCTTGAATGTCAGTGTCTATTATCTGACTAAAAAAAGCTCTATCGAAAGATGGATTTTGACAAATAAAGACAGCATTATCCCGCGTGATTTTATATTTTTTGAATATGGAAATTATATTTTTTTTGACGATTTTAATTTTTACGCCTGTTGCTACAACGTCCCAAGTATAGCCATTAATAGCTAAACTTTCTTTGTTACTTAATTGCCATATTCTTTTGGGTTGGTAAATGATGCTTTGGTATTCAGTAATATTGTTGCTGGTGGCTAGGTTTACTATGCAAAATGCAATATCGATAATTCGATGTTTTTTAGGATTTAATCCATTAGTTTCAGTATCAAGAAATATACCCTGCACTTTTTTCCTCCAATATCTTATTATATGCTAAATTTGAGCTTTTTGCGCAAATCGGTTTTGTAAAAAGGAGGAGAATTGAAATCATTAGGTAAGCATCTGTTATTAGCACAGAATTATTGGAAAGTGATTTTAAAACAGGGTGATAATGTTGTCGATATGACGTGTGGTAATGGTTATGATGCTCTTTTTTTGGCCAAATTAGCATTGACAGCAGACTGCGGTAGTCTTCTATGTTTTGATATGCAGAAAAAAGCTATAGAAGGCACAAAAAAATTACTTTTGGATAATTTAGAAGAGAAAGTTTTATCGAGAGTTAATCTTCGTTGTGAATCACATGTCAACGTTCTTAAGTATTTAGTAAGGCCAGTAAAACTAATTGTCTATAATTTAGGGTATCTTCCCGGGGGTGATAAGAGTATTACTACGATGGCTGATAGTACGTTAAACAGTGTGAATATGATTTTACCGGTTATTGAAGAAGATAAAGGTTTCATTAGTGTTGTGGTTTATCCTGGGCATAAAGAAGGACAAAAAGAAGAACAAGTTCTTTTAAAATTTTTGGCCTCTTTAGATAAGAAGAAATGGAACATATGTTATCATTGCTGGATTAATCACTTAAACGCACCTTCTTTATTTTGGATTGGTACTTTAGGCTAGAAGAGCTTCGAATTGATCTTTTGGTGTTAAAGAACAACCTATATGGGCAAGAGGCCTAATTGTTCCATGGTAATCAGATCCTCCAGTGTAAATTAATTTTTTTTGTGTTTTAGGAATTTTTAACTTTTTGTAATGGCTGTAATATATTTCTATTCCATCGAAATTCATTTCTAGTAATTTTGTAAGTATTTGTTTTTTTTGTAATAGATGAGGGTGGGCTAAGACGGCCTTACCTTTGGCAACATGAATAACTCCTATGGCCTCTTCTACAGAAATTTTTTCCCCCGCTACATAACAACATCCATGTTCTTTTATATAGTTATGAAAGGCCTCTTTATAGGTTTTAACATAACCTTTTTTTACCATGGTTAATGCTATATGAGAGCGATTAAATATTTTGTTATGCAGTTGTGGGAAAAGGTTATAGACATCTTGCATAGATATATCCATACCCTTATTTTGTAGTTTTTTGATTATTTCTTCATTTCGCATATCTTTGCGTTGTTTAGCTAATTGCAGGTGATGTTGAAGGTGAGAAGAATGTATATCTATATTGTAACCAAGTACATGAATACTATGATTATCATATTCTGTTGATAATTCTATTCCTGGAATTAGCATGATATTTAGTTCTTTTGCCAGTGGGATAGTTGTTTCTTCAAAATAGGCTAAAATAGTGTCGTGGTCGGTTATAGATATGGCATTTATTGCTTTTGATTGAGCCAGTTTTAAAAGTTCTTGAGGAGTAACGTCTCCATCTGAATAAATGGTGTGTGTATGTAAATCGGCTTTAAAATTAGCATCAGTTAGTGTGGTATGTAGCATATTTCTGTTATTAGCTGTATTTTGGTTTTTTCTTCTACTACATTTTTCACTAATGTAATGAGTTCCAACATGTCACGTGAGGTAGCATTGTTTTCATTTACTATAAAGTTGGCGTGGATGGGCGAGACCAAGGCATCTCCTATTCTTTTACCCTTAAGTCCGCAATCATCGATAAGTTTTCCTGCAGAAAGTTCATTGGAAGGATTTTTAAAAATACAACCCGCACTTTTTTGTGTTAGCGGTTGATGTGTTTTTCTATAGGCGATGATTTCTTGTTGTTTTTTTTTACAATCTTCTGATTTTTTCATGGTTAAAGTGGCAGATAATATTATCCCCTGCATGTGTTGAAAAGAGGAAAAGCGATAAGCAAATGTAATGTCAGCTTTTTTAAGAATCAGCATAGTGCCATTATAGTGGAGGAACTGTACTGTTTCTACGATATCTTCCATTTTTTGTTGGTGGGCAGCGGCATTCATGTATATAGCACCGCCTATTGTTGCTGGTATAGTTATAGCGAATTCTAATCCTGAGAGGTTATGTTCTGCTGTAATTGCGCTTAGTTTGCATAAGCTAAATCCTGCACCTACAGAAATTACGTTATCGTTTATAGTTAAGGTTTGTAGGTTGTTTTTTATGATAAGGCCATGAAAACCCTGATCGTCAAAGAGGAGGTTAGATCCGTGGCCTATGGTTAATATCTTCAATTTATTGTTTTCAGCGAAAAGAAGTGCTTCTTTAAGTTCAGTTACAGAGTCTACTTGTGTAAAGAAATGAGCAAGTCCTCCTATTTTTAGAGTACACAGCTTTTTCAATGGATAGTTTTGTTTAATCTTTAACATTTATTTTTTGGTAAATAGCATTTAGTATACCATTGACGAAATTAGCCCCGGAGGGTGTGGAAAATTTTTTCGATAATCTAATAGCTTCTGCTAAGACAACTTTAGGAGGTATTTTATCAAAATACATTTCATATGCGCTTAAACGCAAGATGTTAAGTTCAATTTTAGAAATTCTTTCTGTTCTATATTCTAGACATTCTTTTTGTATTAAATTATCTAGTTGCTCGATATTCTCGACGATTTTCATGGTGTAGTCTTTTGCATTGAAAGTGGCTTTTTTAGTAATTTTTAATTGATCGGCCACAAAATCTATTGCATCATTAGTGATTGCCTTGGTTATATCGTAGCTATATAACAGCTGAAAAACAGCTTCGCGGAATTTTTTTTTAGGCAATGACATAAACAACTTTATTTTGAAAAGCATAACAGAAGAGGATTAAGTATTCTACTACTAAAATTTAGATTTCCTTGTAGCACTTTACTGTTAGAAGTTTTGTTTGCATTAGTGTATGTATTTGTTCTGCTGTTAATGTCATGTCCATGACTTGAGGATAAGGAGGCTTAGCATCTTCATCTTTAAGATGGAAGCCATATTTTTGATAGAATTCTACGGCAGATGGCTCAGATTCTAGAAATATTTTTTTACATTCTAACGGAGAATGTGCTACGACATGGTCAAGCAGTGCTCTTGCGGCTCCTTCTACACGTCGTGATTCAGATGTGTTTTGTTGTGTGCGAACATTATTAGGATTAGAAACAAGATTTACAATTTCTATGCATGTTTGTCCTGTTGGCAGTTTTTTTTCATTTACAAGTACAGCTGCTTGTATTTCTCTACATGCAACATCACTGCATATAAGTATTTGATTATAATAGACACCAGCTGTTCGGTGCATCTGGGACATATATCCTTTTGCATCCTTAGCGGTTTCAATTAAACTGCTATAAATTAGGCGGAATTTTTTTTCTGGTTCATCCTTTTTCTTTTTTCGAGCATTTTCTATCCATGTTTGATATGTTTTCGACAATACTCGTTGAGTATACTCATCGTTCAATGGCAATGATGTGACCATTAATTTTCGTTTTGGGAAATATATTTTTTGGGGAATTTGTGCAAATAGTGCACCTGCTGGAGTTGTTTCCGAAGAACTTGCTGATCTTGGATAAGCACGTCTAGCTATTTGCATGAACGGATCTTCTTCTATTGTTATTGTAGCAGGTACTGTGGTAGCCATTAGAACTCCTTAGATTAATTGTCCTACAGTCTATTATAGCAAATATTTTATTTAATATATATAATAAAATATTTATTATAATAACTTATGTATTAAGCGTTAATATGTTACGCTTGTAAGGAAAGTTAACTATTAAAAAAAACAATCATTTGTTGCTTGCAGTGATTTGCTCTTATTAATATAATGCTTTTGTCTATAAGGGATATTAGCTCAGTTGGTTAGAGCGCCACGTTGACATCGTGGAGGTCAGCTGTTCGAGTCAGCTATATCCCAATGAAAATTATATCGGAAACTGCAGCAAGAGTCTTAGCTGCAGCAATTTGCGAGCTTTATCCTGCTGCCAAAATCATTAAATGTGATACTCATGGGTTAGTATTTACATGTGATTTTCATTTTTCGAAACAAGTCGATGAAGAAATGCTTCATCGTTTGCATGATAGAATGATGTTGATGTGTATGCGAAAACAAAGCATAGAAACAGTAGAAATGGTAGGACAAAGTGCAAAGGCCTATTTTCACGACGTCGGTAGTCATAAAAATTATGATGTTTTTGATGACAAAGAATTATTAACGTTTTTTAAAATGGGAGATTTTTTAGATAGGGGAGATGGTCCTTTTTTATCAGATACTTCTAAAATTAAATTTTTAAAATTATTGAAGATTGTTAATCTTTACAAACATGTCTATAGAATTGAGGGTGTAATAACAGAGGATAAGAACACTTTAAGAACCATTATTAAGAAGATTAAATCTTATGAAGAAAATTCTCATATTAAAGTTGGTTATGAGTTAGATCTTTTTAAGCATACGCAGGATTATTTGTGTTGGCTACCTGATGGTATTAAGATAAAAAGTATTGTAGTAGAACAAATCCAGAGCTTATTAAACAAGGAAGGATATGGAGAAATTGTTACATCGCATGACTGCGACCTCATCAAGAGAAGGGGGTTGCATGAGCAGTTGTTAAAACAGTTGAGATTGAAAGGGGTGTACGAGTTTTTTACATGGCATAATATCAACTCTGACGATTCTAGTTTGTTTTCCTTGAAATATACTTCTCAATGTGTCCTTACTTCTATTGATAATGTTAGTGATGGATTTAAGAGACTTTTGATGTTTTTTTTAAAACTCAATAAAATTTTTAATCTCACTCCTAAAATTGTCTGCTATTTTAATGATGAAACGATTTTGAAAATTCTTTTTAACGCATATAAAGACGTCAAAATCATAAATAGGGAAGATATGCAAATAAAATTTTTTCTAACTGATGGGTTAGATGAAGAACATGAGGTGGCATCTATTAGCAAAAAAGAATTGTTGTATATTAATAAATTTGCTAAAAATGATAGTTGCATAATGATTCAAGGGATTTTGCCTATTGAGTCGTATATTGCGTTTATTTTAGAAAAGAGTAGGGATTCCTTTTTAAAGAAGGGAATTTTTGAGAAAAAATGAGGAGCAGGTAGGAGTAGATTGAGGATAAATAGGGAGATACGAGCCGATAGGGTACGTCTCATTGCTGAAGATGGTACTCAGATAGGTGTAGTGCCAGTAAGAGAGGCATTAAGAAGAGCAGAAGAGGTTGGGTTAGATTTAGTGGAGATAGCACCTAGTGCCGTGCCGCCGGTGTGTAAAATCATCAATTATGGCAAGTTGCAATATCAAATAACGAAGAAGGAAAAAGAAAATCGCAAGGCACAGCACCAAGTAAAGGTTAAGGAAATAAAATTTAAACCCAATATTGATGATCATGATTTTGAAACTAAAGCCAAGCATGCACGAGAATTTTTACTACGTGGCGATAAGTTAAGAATAACATGTATTTTTAGAGGAAGAGAGATGTTACACATGTCCCGTGGTGAGGAAGTTGTTAGTAAGATGTGTAAGCTTTTGGAAGACATAGCTTCTGTTGAGACGCCAATTAAAAGCATGGGCAAAATGATAACGGTAGTAGTGGCCCCAAATTCTAAAAAAAGTAAGGAGAAAAAAAGTGAGAAAGATGAAGACGTGCAAGGCCCTGGAATCGCGCATTAAAGTTACCGGTACTGGTAAACTTAAAGCGAGGCATCCTGGTATGCGTCATTTATTAGAAAAAAAATCAGCGAAACGCAAACATAAACTAAAAAGAAGTGCTCTTATTGACAAGACATTAGAGCGCAATTACAAAAAGCTTATAGGTCTTGCTTAATATTAAATAAATAGGAGAATTATGACAAGAGCGACAAATGCTGTAGCATTTCATAAGAGATTGAAGAGGCTATATAAAAAAGCGAAAGGTTTTTGGGGAGACAGAAAAAATCATCGTAGACAGACAAAAGATGCAGTAATGAAATCTTTATCTGAAAATTATCGTCATCGTAAATTAAGAAAAAGACAATTTCGCAATTTGTGGACGGTGCGTATTAATGTTGCGGCAAAGATTAACGGCTTATCTTATAGTAAATTTATTAATGGTCTTAAGAAAGCCAACTGTATGTTAAATCGCAAAATGCTTTCAGAGTTAGCGATACATGACCCTCAAGCATTTGGTGAAATTGCTACAATGATAAAAAAAGCTTTAGCTGCTTAATTTTATGTTATTTGATTCTGAAATTCTTCGTTTAGAAGAAGAATTTCAAAAAGATTTGAAGTCTGTATTTTCAATTAAGGATGTAGAAGACTTAAAAGTAAAATATTTAGGTCGTAAGGGTAAACTTGTTAGTTTAATGCAGGACTTAAAATCTTGTTCAAAAGAAGAGATGCCTATTAATGGTAAGCTTATCAACGATTGTAAGGGTAAGATAACCATTATTTTGGAAGATCTTTCTACAAAATTATCACTACAGGAAGAAAATAAACGTCTTGAAGGGGAAGGTATCGACATTACACTCCCCGGGCGCCAACAATTTTTAGGGCATTATCACCCGGTAACGTTGATGCAAAAACGAGTAATGGATATTTTGATTGGTATGGGCTTTTCTGTGCAATACAGTCCTGATTTAGAATCTGATTTTTATAATTTTGAGGCCTTGAATTTTCCCAAAGGTCACCCGGCACGGGAGATGCAAGACACTTTTTATGTCAATGAGGAGATATTGTTACGTACTCACACTAGTAATTCGCAAGTTAGAGTGATGGAGAGCCATAAACCTCCTATTAGAGCAATATCGCCAGGTAGATGTTTTCGTAATGAAACTGTGTCTGCTCGTTCTCACATTTTTTTTACTCAAGTGGAAGTTTTTTACATAGATGAAGATGTGAACTTTGCAGATCTTATGTCTTTAATGGATGAATTATGGAGTAAAATTTTTGAAACGAAGGTAGTAACGAGGTTTAGACCTAGTTTTTTCCCTTTTGTTGAACCTGGTATGGAAGTTGACATTAGTTGTACTGCATGTAATGGTAAGGGTTGTGGAATATGTAAACATACAGGATGGTTAGAAGTGGTTGGTGCTGGTATGATTCATCCTGAGGTATTAAAGGCTGGGGGAATAGATAGTGAACGCTATCAAGGTTATGCCTTTGCAGTTGGAATTGAGCGTTTAGCAATGTTATCTTATGGGGTGAAAGACATTAGATTGTTTACAGAGAATGATATGCGCCTTTTAGGGCAGTTTCATTGAGGCTTGATGGAAGAGTGGCAGAGTGGCCGAATGCGTCTGTCTTGAAAACAGAAGCCGGGGCAACCTGGCCGGGGGTTCGAATCCCTCCTCTTCCGATGTTTCATTTAGAGTTTGTAAACAACTCTAAGTTTCAATTAAGAAATTACTGAGGTTGTTGTATTCACAGGAGCTGACACTTCTTGTTTTAAGCCTAAAGTTATAAGGGCACAAGATGAAAAGATAATAGCTATACCTCCGTTGTAAGAATAGGGATAGTGATCGGCAAATCCTATAAGTAGAATAGCGAACATAGTAATCAGGCCGGTAACAACCAAGATGTTATCCAATTTTTTAAAGGCTTTATAAAATAAAGTCAGTATGAGAGTGGCAAAAGCAATAAAACCAATCAATCCTAATTCTGTCCATATGAGTAAATAGATATTGTGTACTGGCTGAAGAATATTACATTCAGGGAACATTTTTTGTGTGACTGTTATGTATTGTTTATACCCTATTCCTACTAAAGGATGTTGTTTTATGTGTTCTAGAGCAAAATTTTGTAGGGTGAGTCTTTCTTGATCAGTTTGTTTCGTAATCATGATATAACTTTTAAGTGTACTTTTGTTTTGTAGTTGCTCATGAAATAAAAATAAACAAGTAGTAAATGATAAAAATATTAAGATAAATAGATTTTTTGATGGCTTCTTCTTCCAGTAAAGAATAAAAAACCAAAGTATTGTAGATATTATACATGTGATAATGCCTGATCTTGAATAGGTTATAAATAGGGCAAATATTTGTAAGAAAACACCTATACCAATAAATAATCTTTGTCGGTTAAAAGAATATTCATAAAGTACGTAGCTTATTATTAAAGTGAATGTTAACACTCCTGCTAGTATATTGGGATGTGCGAAAAGACCATAGGCTCTTAAAAGGTGAACGCTATTTCTCGTTATATTAAAGATATTATCAATAAACCAAAAATGATTATGAGGAGTTGTAATGCAGCTGTATGATCCTCCAGCGAATATAGGCCATTCTCCAAAATAGTGAAGTCCTATAGCATGTTGAAGAAAGTATTGTGATATTGCAATAATAGCATTAAAGATCCCGTACAAACAAATGGCGAATAAGATATTTTTAATAAACTTTTGCACTATTTTTTGTGTTCCCAAGTAAAACACAAAGGAAATCAGCAATAAGTCTGCAAATGCCAAATGAGGATCAGCTTTACTTCCGTAGAAATGTGTTAGCGTGGGTGATGGTATTAAAGAAACACGTATTATTATGAAGTAAATCGCAAGACTTATACCTTCAAGAGTAAGAAGTTTATTCCTGAAAGAAGGGATAAACAATAAAAGGGGAATGGAAATAAGAAGTAAAAAATCATCTGGTAATATTTTTTTGTGACATAAAATATTAATTAATTGTTCGCAATGATTTAATATTGGAAGAACTATTAAAAATAACAAAAGAATAGTAAACAGCTCTCGTTTATTCTTTAAAAATAACATAATCCACCAGTATACATCACTTGCCAACATATTTCATCTATTTTAAACTCATTTTATGCGAGAAAATGTTAGACTACTTTGTGCGGCAGATTTGCACCTTGGAAAAAAAATTAGACTACCTGAAAATTTTAATGATGATTTTTGTGTTAGTAGCGCATTTCAAGAACTTATCTTGTTTGCTATTCGAGAAAAAGTGGATGCTATTTTGTTGGCAGGGGATATTTTAGAGAGCGAAGAAGATTTTTTTGAGGCCTGTCATATTTTAGAAAAAACAACTAATAGCTTAAAAGAAGCAAATATTCCTATTATTGCAGTAACTGGTAATCATGATGCTGCTCTTTATCGTAAACTAGAGAAAATTTTAGATCCGTCGATTTTTCATATTTTGGGAAAAGATGAAAAGTGGGAGAGTATTATCCTACAATTTCATGGAAGAGAAATAGAATTTCAGGGCTTTTCTTTTGCCAGCAGCAGTTTACAATATAATCCTTTTGATAAATACGATTTACCAAGAATAGAGGAAGGAAAGATAGCTATTGGTATTTTACATTGTGATTTACAAGATAAAAAGAGTATTTATGGTCCTGCCAGTTTAATAGATTTTCAAAGTAAATCACCAAAAGCTTGGGTTTTAGGACACATACATCAATCAGAGATTTTACAAGATTATCCATTAATTTTTTATTGTGGTGCCTTAATGGGCATGGATGTTAGCGAATGCAAAGAACATGGTGGTTTTTTATTAAATATTGATTCTGAGGGGACAATTACACATGAAACGGTCTGTGTAGCTAAGCTGCAATGGCAGCAATGTGTTGTGCATTTAGATGGTGTATCAGAAGAGGATTTTGAGGCGATATTATATAAAAAAATTCTAGAGGCTGTTGATAAAAGCAAAATTACAGGAATAAAACTTGTTTTACAGGGGCATTGCAGTTTTTATGATAAGCTCAATATAATTTTGCCGACATTAATATTAAAGAGTGATGTTTTTTTTATTGATCGTATTGTGAACTTGGCAGAGCCAGATATAGATCTAGAGCGTCTTGCTCGCAGTAATGATATTGCAGCAATATTGGCAAGAAAGTTGCTTGCCCTAAAGCAAGGCCAGGAAGATTGTTTATGTAGTTTAAGCGATGAAATTATGAACATGAAATTGGGCCATCAATATTTTAAGACACATGATTTAAAAAAAAAATCTTTGGAAGAACTTAAATCATTGGTCTTGGAAGCTGGCTATTTTGTTTTAAATGAGATGATAAAGAATGTTACTTAAGTGTTTAAATATTTTTCGGTTTTTAGGATTTAAAGATAAGGGGTTAATGTATCCTGAAAGCTCTCTTGGCCCCGGATTAAATATTATTTTAGGGCCCAATGGATCTGGAAAGAGTGTAACTTTAAAAGCTCTCAAAGGGCTTTTATGGCCCATGTTTTTAAAAGGCACAGATTCTGTTTCCTTAAGCAGTAGATGGCTTTGTGGCAAAAAAGAGGTGGTGATTAGTCTTGAGGGGCAACATTATGAGATTTCTGAAGAAAAATTGATAGGTCATTTTCCTCCGATATCAAAGGCTGGTAGTTATTTTTTGAGTGTCGACGATCTCTTTGATGCTACCGATGATAATTACGCATTAAAATTGTTTAACGAAGCTTTTGGTGGTTATGATTTGGTCTCTTTGAAAGACAGATTGGAGATTAGAAAATTATTTGGTCAGAAAGAGAGTTTGCGCCTTTTAAAACTGGAACAAGAAAAAAAGAAAAATACTCAGGAATTAGCAGGATATTTCACTAAAAAGGAAAAATTAAAAGAACTGGAATATGATTTAATGGAAGCGAAAGAAGCAAAAGAAAAATTACTACGTCTTGAAGATTTTCATTTATTACGTGCGCGATATGAAGATCTTAATAATATAGAGACAAAATGGGCTTCTTGGCCGAAGCAGTTAGAATACTTTAGGGGTAATGAAGGAGAAATACTGAAGAAATTAGAGAGCGAAAGAGAAGAAATTGAGAATAACATTAGGAGTTTAGAAAAAAACATAAAAGAGGAAGAAGAAAAGTTAAATAATGTAATGATTTTCGAATTATCAGAAGCAAATAAAGATACTTATCAAAAGAAATTGGTCAATCTTTTAAGAGCACGACAGGATTTTACTTTGAGAAGAAATGAATATGAAAAGAAAAAATTGCTGTTAGAAGAAGAACTTCGCTATTTGCACTTAAACATAGAAGATCTGCGTAAAGTTGATCTTTCTGCAATAAATAGTATTTGTGCCATGGCGCAGCAACTACAGGATCTGTTGTTTTTAAACAAAGAATTATTAGCCAGAAATGATTGTTTAGAAGAAGAAGTACTAGAAAGTGTCAATGTATTAAAACGGGATCTTTTTTTATTGGAAGAATATAAGGATTTTACTAAGCAAAAACTATTATGTTTCTTACTTAGCGCTCTTGGGCTTGTTAGTTTCTTTTTTAAAGAGTACATCACCGGAAGCTTATTATTGGTATTTTTGATTGGTTATTTCTTTTTAAGAAACCCTAAAAGAAAATTGCAAAAAAAATATGGACTTACTCACTTTAACAAAAAAGAATTAGATGATCTTGAGATAAAACTAGATTTGGCCATTGGGAAACACTTAAGAAAAAATGAGGAAGTAGTATTAAAAAAAGAAATAAAGAAAAGATTATTGACTATAGATAATGAGATTGCGAGATTGAGCGGTAAATTATGCGAGGCATGTAAATCTTGCGGTATTAATAAAATGGTTGATGTTTTTGCCTTAAAGAATTTTGTGGAGAACTTACAAAAAGCAAGAGAATTTCTTTTCAGTTATATGGAAGAAGAACAGTTAGTGAAAGAACTTGATGCTTATATTAAAGATGAAGAAAGGGAAATAGCGCTTTTCTTTAGACGATATGATTTAGAGGTTCGATTTGATGAGATGGAATTTTGGTTTAACAAACTTTTGTTAAATGCAGATATTAGATCAAAAACGCTTAGTGTTTTAAATGGGTATGAAAAAGAATTGTGTTTTTATAATAGCAGGTTAGAGGAAATAAACAAGGCTAATGAAGCATTAATATTACGCTGTCAGGTATTGAACAATGATGCACTTAAGGAGTGTTTGAGATATTTAGACGAGTATCGCAAACTATTTGAAGAAAAAAAACAGATTACAAGCAACATAGAATTTTTACAGCAAAAACTTGGAGATATTGCTCTGTGGGAAGAGTTAGACAAAGAAAAATTATCTTTAGAAGTAAAGGCAAAATCCTATGACAAACTTTTAGAAGAATATACTACGAAGAAAACCGAGGTATATTTAGTGGAGAAAACATCATTTATTGATGATGTAAAACAAAGACGGGATTTAGCCCTAAAAGATTTAGAGGCAAAATTTAAAGAAGCCTGTGTATTAAAAGCTGGCTTATGGCTTTTAGGAGATGCGGAAAGCAGTTTTAAAAATGAAGCACAATGTAAAATTTTCGATTTAGCCGATGAGATGTTTGGTAGATTTACCAAAGGCAGGTATAAGTTGTCATCGCCTCGTAAAGTGCAAGGGAAAATGGAATTTTTTACGGTGGACAACATGACCGGTGAGATGAAGAGCCTCTTGGAACTATCTCGAGGCACAAGGATGCAGCTTATTATGGCAATCAGGCTAGCTTTCATGAAAGATGATAAATTACAGCTGCCATTATTTTTTGATGAAGCAATGAGTAGTGCTGATGATGAACGTATGAAAGCCATGTTTGATGTATTATTTGAATTAGTGAAAGAGGGGCGGCAAATTTTTTATTTTACATGTAAGCAAGCCGATGTTGATCTTTTAAGGCAAAAAAGCGAGGAGATAAAATTTCATGATATTAATTTTGTGAAATTGGATGGTTCTCTTTTACCTTTCTAATCATTATTATTTAATTCATTTATTGTGAGTGATTTAAGTAGTAAAGACGTGTTTTGTGATTGTTTAGCGTTGTGAATGGTGTGGTGTTAAACTTATGAAATTGTAATAATTTTAAAGTTATGGAAGAGTGGCAGAGCGGCCGAATGCGTCTGTTTCGAAAACAGATGTTGGGGCAACCTAACCGGGGGTTCGAATCCCTCCTCTTCCGTTGAGAAGAGTAGGGATCGAGAAATTGCGTCAGCAATTACCTCCATCCCGACGTCTTCCGAAGTTTTTAATTTTTTTGCGTCTTATGTTCGATTTTTTTGTAATTTCACAAATAAATACCTAATTTATGTATTTTTAAATGAATGTGTTGTACAAATAAACAATGAATCGTATAATGAAATCATAGAAAGACACTCAATTAATGGTCTTTTTTATGAATTTATATATGAAAAAGGTGTTATGGCTGGCATTGGCAAAAAGAGTAGAGAATATTTAGCAAAAGTTTTAACTCAAAGTAAATCTGGATTAATCACTTCCTCTGAAGTTTCGGATATTCTACAGATTACTAAAGCTCGAGCAAGAAGATTATTGCAATCTTGGGAAAAAAATGAATGGTTATTTCGTATTCAAAGAGATCTTTATCAACCGATAGCATTAGAGGCTGACAGTAAGCAGGGAGTAGTTGCGGATCCTTGGATTGTTGCGAATAAGCTTTTTTCACCTTGTTACATAGGTGGCTGGACAGCCATGGAATATTGGAATTTAACTGAACAAGTTTTTCAAACTATAATTGTAGTGACTTCTCATCGTTTTTCTAAAAATGATTTTGTTGTTGGTGGAATACAATATCGCTTGAAAATGACTTCTCAAAAAGTTTTTTTTGGTCTTAAAACTGTTTGGCGAAACAATTTCAAAATGCAAATATCTGATCCTACAAAAACAATTATTGACGCATTAAATGATCCTATATTCAGCGGAGGAATGCGTCTTATTGTTGATTTTTTCAAAGAATATTTAAAGTCAGAATATAAATCTTTAGGTCTATTAATAGAATATGCTGAAAAAATGAAGAATTGTACTATTTTTAAACGGTTAGGGTTTTTGGTTGATTCATTACAACCTAATGAGGTTGATTTTATTAGTGAATGTAAAAATCGAATCAGTAAAGGTAGATCTCAATTTGATCCTACCATTAAAGGAATTATATTTAACTCAAAATGGGCTTTATTAATTCCACCAGGTTTTTGTGATTTAACTAAGGAAAAGCTAGATGATTGAAAAAAATGAGATTATTAAATTTGCAAAAGCTAACAATTTAGCCCTTTCTATTATTGAAAAAGATTATGTGCTTGGATGGATATTGATGGGTATTCAAGTACACAAAAAAAGCAACGATTCCTGGATTTTTAAAGGCGGAACTTGTCTTAAAAACCTGATTTCCCGTAAGATTTTGTAGCTAGGTGGAAATTGGTAACTTGATTTCAAGCTTTTCTAAGATTTCTTTTTGTAATTTTGATAGCTCTGTAATGATCTGTCTATGTTTT
>Ga0233425_10001313_pt1 | contig 56976 bp, 49 predicted proteins | sample Watercolumn_Towu_2_FD_181712 | JGI IMG/M metagenome (GOLD analysis project Ga0233425, IMG submission 181712) | Freshwater microbial communities from Lake Towuti, South Sulawesi, Indonesia - Watercolumn_Towuti2014_140_MG | ecosystem: Environmental > Aquatic > Freshwater > Lake | place... | reverse complement strand
GCGTCCACCCGGGAGCGGTCGCGAGTTCGGCGTTCCCCGCCGTCCAGAACCTGCTCCTCGCCGCGACCGCGCTTGGACTCGGGTCGGCCCTGACCACAATCGCGACCCAACACGCGGCGCGGCTGCGCGGCATGCTCGGCTTGGCCGAAGGGATAGATCCCGTCGCCGTCGTGCCGATCGGCCATCCGGTGCGCGCCCTCGGGCCCTCCCGCAGAGAACCGCCGCGCATCACCCGCCGCTGATCGGAGGTGCATCGAACGTCATCGCCGCGCGAGCGCTCGCGGCGCAGCCACGGATGGTGTCGAGGACCAGAGTCGTCGCGAGGCCGTCGGCAAAGGTGGCGATCGGGACGGGCTCGGCCCGCGGCCGGCCTTCCACTCGCGCGAGGAACGCTTCGCAGAGACGGGTGTACGGACCGAGTTCGAGGTGGGTGAACCGATCGCTCGCGCGGTCCGAGATCGCAACCGGCGGAACCCGAAGGTCGGGCTCGGGCGCGAGGACGCGCGTGCCGTCGCGATCGGCTGCCATGACGCACCCGTCATCGATCCACAGCGTCCCGTGGGTACCGGCGACGAACGTGGTTCCGACGGCATGTCCCCACCCGGCCGCCGTCTGTGCCACCACAACCTCGCACCCGTCGCTCAGCGTGGCCCGAACCGAGAACGAGTCGTCGGCACGATCGGCCGAGCGCATGCTCACTCTCGGAAGCGCGGCCGAAATCGACGCGAACTCCGCGCCGGTCCACGCGCGCACACAGTCGATGACGTGACTGCCGCTCGCCCCCAACCACCCGCCGCCGCGCTTCTGGTCGAACCACCAGTCGGTGACGCCGACCGCAGGGTCGCCGACCAGTGGAACGGCTTGCGCGATCACGATGAGACGAGGCCGGCCGATGACCCCGCGCGCGATTGCGCGTGTCACCACCGCGCGGTCTTCTGCGAGCCGGAACTCATGCCCGACGAGGTGTACGACTCCGGCCGCGTCGGCGGCGTCGAGCATGGCGCGGGCCTCGGCGGCATCGAGTGCGAACGGCTTCTCGCAGAGCACGGCTGCGCCGCACGCGATCGCCTCGAGCGCGAGCACGCAGTGCGTATCCGGAGGTGCCGCGATCGTGACTGCTTCGACGCCACCTTCGAGTGCGGCGGTGAGCGAGGTGCAGGCCCGGTCGACCTCGAGCCGCCGAGCCCTGCGTTCGGTCCGTTCGACGTCGCGGCCGACGAGCGCCACGACGTCGAAGCCCGCAGCGCGCAGTGCCGGGACGTGCACCCGCGCCCCGAACCCGGTACCGACCACCGCGACGCGAGGTGCCGGTCGCCGACGCGCTGCGCTGCCAACGGTCGTGGCTTCGTCGGTCAATAGCCCTCCGCACGATCGATGAGATGCTCGAGAGGTTCGCCGGCGAGCCAGTGCCCGAGGTTCCTGCAGAAGATGTCGATAGCAGCGTCGAAGAACGCGGTGCTCGACCACGACGAGTGTGGCGTGAGAAACACCTGTGGGTGTTCGTAGAGCCAGTGCCCGGCGGGGAGCGGCTCGGGATCACACACGTCGAGCGACGCACGAGCGACCCGGCCGTCGTCGAGCGCAGCGCGAAGCGCGTCCTGGTCAATGAGCGACCCACGGGCGATGTTGACGAGATGCACTCCAGGCTTCACCTTGGCCAACGCGGCCGCGTCGATGAGGTGATGGGTGCGTTCGGTGCCGGGCGCGGCAAGCACGAGGTGATCGGCGACCGCGAGCAACCGGTCGAGATCGGTGACGATTTCGACCTCTGGGACGGGACTCGGCGCGTCGGTCCTGCGGACGGCGACCACTCGCATCCCGAACCCGAGCGCGAGGCGGGCGACGCGCTCACCGATCCCGCCAAGACCGACGAGACCGAGCGTGGCGCCGTCAAGCGTCGTCATGCGCTGGAAGTTCCAGTGCTTGGGGACGTCGCGCAGCCAGTGCTGAGGAAACCCGCGACCGAAGGCCAGCATCGTGCCCAGCACGTACTCGCTAATCGGTATCGCGCTCGCCCCGCGGGCGCACGTCACCGTCGGGGCGGCCAAGATCTCGGGCCGGATGTTGTTGATCCCGGTTCCGGACAACTGCACCCAGCGCACGCCCGCGCTCACCGCGTCGATCGAGTGAGGACCCCAGCCGCCGAACAGGATCTCGGCGGTGACACCGTGGGGAACGCCCCCGGAGATGTCGATGACCTTGACGTCCGGGAACTCGGCGGCAAGCCGAGCGCCGGCCTGTGCGATCTCGTTGAAGACGTAGACGCCGGCGCGGTTCACGCTGCGAATCTAGAAGGGCAGCGTCACCGCGCGCGTCGGACCGAAACTGTGGCATGCGAGCGCGTGCAGGTTGCCGAGTCCGCCGCACACCATGACCAACAGGTGCTCCGGGGACTCCACCACATGCACGCGACCGTCGTCGGCCACCCTTCCGTGGGCCTCGTGGGCCCGTCGATGCGGTTCGGGGAACTCGCTGAGCGGCAACGCCGCAGCCGTCCACAGCGCCTCCTGCACCGCATCCATCGTCGCGAACGAATGCGCGACGAGATCGGCCCACGGTGGCGCGATAGCCACCAGGATCTCGGCACCGTGATGGTCGCCGAGATACGCGTTCGTGCCGGGGAACGCCAACGATCGCCCGATGAGTTGAGCGAGCGTCGCACCGTCTTGGCAGTAAATGTCGGCGATGTCGATCGTGCCCGTCACGCCGTGCACGGTCACCCCGGACGCGCCCGGCACGAGCCCGCGCCGCGCGCCGAGGCTCGGCCACGGCGATCGCTCCTCCCATTCGGCGACACAGATCCCGCTCACCCGGCCGGGTTGGCCGAACACACTCTTCGAGTTCTCGCCGACGCGCTGACCTCCGATATTGCGCATCACCAATCGCGTCGCCCGCCCGATGCTGGCACCGGGACCGGCAACGCCGCCGAAGCAACCGACACCCATCGGGATCGTCAGTTCGTGGCGTGCTCGGCCGTGAACGAACAATCCGGGCACCACACAACACGTCGTCGTGTTGAGCGCGAACAGGTTGAAGTCGGGTTCGAGCATCGCCTCGATCGCGGCGAGAAGCAACGGCATCGACGCGGCAGGCGCGCCGGCCATCACCGCGTTGATCGCGACCTTCTCGACGGTCGCCCGACCGTTGCGCGGCGGCACCTCGCCGAGCGACTCGTCCGGGAAGCGCCCGCTCGCCGCGACGTGTTCACGAACCCGAACCTCGGTGGGCGGGACGAGCGGCAACCCGTCGCCCCAACCTGCCTTGGTCGCGAAATCGCTGAACGCGACGACGTCGTCGTCGACCTCGATCCGCTCGGACACCAGCCAGTCGACGGTGCAGCCGTCCGGACCGCATTCCACGCGGTTCGCGATCTCACTCATCGAGCGCTCCGATGCAGGCGAGCAAGGACGGCCAGTGGTCGACCGCGATTCGGCGGACGTCGGCTTCGGGACGCTGCTCCAAGGGATACGGCAATACGAAGACCCGCAGTCCACTCCGACCGGCATTGGTCGCCATCGTGCGCGCCAGCGCCTCGAACTCGGCGGTGACCACGACGACCGCCGTGGATCCCGTGGAAGCGACCGCAACCGTGTCGTGCACGCTCCACGAGGTGCAGGACCCTCAGTTGCCGAGCCCGACGATGCCAATGTCGACGTCGGCCGCGAAGCGCGCGAGTTCGCCGGCGGTGCGTGCGCCGTCGTCGCCGACACGCTGGCCCGCGACCCAACGCGTGAGGTGCGCGCCTGCCCGCTCGAACCGCGGCGTCCACTCGTCGAGCACCCACTCGTAACTCTGCCAGGCGGTGTCAAGGCGGAGGCCGACGCGCTTGCCGGTGAGCGCGCCCGCATCGGGACCCGGGTCGGGATCGATCTCGGGTGGTGCGGCCGTGGGGTCGAGCACCCTCACTCTCGACATCGCATCGATCGTAGGTCGGCGGGCCGTACGCTCCTCGCCGTGCCGGGTGCTGGGATGCGCAGCGAGGTTGTCGCCGACGGAGTCACCTTCGGTGAGGGCCCGGTCTGGCTGGGTTCGGAACGGCTCGCCGTCACGTCGGTGCCGCTCGGTTTCGTCTACGAGGTCGACGTCGCGACTGGCGAGATTCGCCTGCTTGCCGATGTCGACGGCGGCGCCAACGGCGCGGCCGCATGCAGCGATGGCGGTCTGCTCGTCACCAACAACGGCGGGATCGATCTGTCGAAGCTGCTGATGTTGCCCGACCTGCCGATCCGCCACGCGACCCCGTGCCTGCAACGAGTGAGCCCGGACGGCGACGTCACGACGCTCGCCGCGTCGTGTGGCGAGACATCCTTCTCGGCGCCGAACGACCTCGTCGTCGCCGCGGACGGCACCGTGTTCTTCACCGACCCGCCGCACTGGCCGCCTGACCAGCCACAATCGGGCCGGGTGTGGTCGTACCGCGACGGCGACGTGCGGCTGGTCGCCGACGGCTTCCACTACTGCAACGGGATCGCGCTCACCCCCGAAGAGCGCCTCGTCGTCGTCGAACTCCGTGGGCTGATGGACGTCGACACGAAGGAGTGGGTCGTCGAGCACCTCGGACCGGGAGGTGGCGACGGCTTCTGCTACGACCGCGACGGTAGGGCGTACGTTGCCTCGACGATGGAACACGGGATCCGTGTGGTCGAGCCCGACGGGACGATCGCCGACTTCTGGCCGATCGAAGGCGAGGGGCTCTGCACGAACTGCTGCTTCGGCGGCGACGACCTGCGTACCCTGTTCGTCACCGATGCCGTTCCGGGCGCTGTCGTCGCGTTCGGCGGGTGCCCGACACCGGGGCTGCCGTTACATCGCTTCCCCAGCTGACGGCGGGATCGCGACGCTTCACTTGGGCACGAAGCGCGGTTCCACGTAGTCGCGCCCTTCGAGGAGTCCGATCTGATACCCCGCGAGCCAGACGTTCATGGACGCGTTCGCGAGCGCGGCGTTGGCCGCAAGTTCGGCGTCGCGTGATTCGACCGCCAGCACGCACGCCAACAGCGTGGCGTGCACCGTCTCGAGATACGAGGAGCTGACGTCGAGAAGTTGTTCGTAACTCTCCTGCGAGAACCCTTGGACCGACAGTCCGCCGCTCCACACCTGTCGCCCGCGCTCGACCGCCGCGCCCTCGACCGCCGCGAACGTGGCGATCCGAGCTGCGGCACGGGGTGCAGTTGCGTCCTCGACGAGAGACGCCAGCAGCGCCAGTTTCGGTGACGCGTAGCTGTAGGACAGAGTCGCCGAACAATCGATGGCGTAGGCCGACGGCGTGTCGAGACCGGCCGGTGGCTGTTCGAGAATCTGCAGCAGGTAACCCTGGTTGTAGCCGAAGTTCTCCACCAGGCCATTGACGAATCCGCCGCCGCCTTCGACCGGAAGCAGCGCCGCTTCGCAGTAGTCGAAGGTCGCGTCGCCACCGATGTCGATAGCGGCGAGCGCTTCGGCCGCTGCGGCCGAGATCTTCCTGAACGTCGCTTCGTCCGGTGGGGTGCGGATCGCGCCGATGACCGACGTCACCGGCTGGGCCCGATCGATTTCGGATCGCAACCAGACGCCGCCGAAGTATCCCGAGACCCAGAAGAGCCAGAGCGTGCTCGGCGGCGTGGGCGCGGCGGCGCGACCCGCGAACACCTGATCGAACACGGCGATCGGGACGTGGCCGAACAGGAATCGCGACATTTGCGGCGGCGAGGTGCCGAGTCCCGCGAGATAGTTCGCAGCGACGGCGTCGAGCGCGGCGCGATCGACCTTGAGCGCTGCGTTCAACCAGAACGGATAGTCGCCGAGTTCGACACGCACGGCCACCTCCGCGAGCGCTGCCGGCATCGTCGCAGTATGGCAGGATGTCGGCTGTGACGGCCACGACGCGCGGCTTGTTCGACGCAGACCATCACTACTACGAGCCACGCGACTGCTACACGCGCCACATCGAGGCCAAGTACGCCGACCGGGCGATCCGCGTCGTCGCGAGCGATGGTGCAGGGCCCGGTCACGAGAAGATCCTGGTCGGCGATCGGCCGTTCACCTTCCTGCGTCACCACAGCTTCGACACGGCAATGCGGCCGGGCGCCCTGCGCGAGATGTTGCGCAGCCTCAAGGCGGGACGCAGCGATGGCGGCGAGTCACCCGTCGAGGCGATTCGCCCCGAGTACGTTTCACGAACCGCGCGCCTCGCCTGCATGGACGACCAAGGGGTCGAGTCCTGCTTGATGTTCCCGACGCTCGGTGTCTGCGTCGAACACTTCATGAAGGACGACGTCGAACAGATGTACGCGAACGTGCGCGCCTTCAACCGCTGGCTCGAAGACGACTGGGGCTACGGCGCCGACGGCCGCATCGTGGGTGTCCCGTTGCTCAACCTGCTGTCACTCGACCACGCCGTCGCCGAACTGGATCGCGTGCTCGCTGCGGGTGCCCGCGCGATCGCGCTGCGTCCGGGGCCTGCGTTCGGCCGGTCGCCCGCCGACCCGTACTTCGATCCGTTCTGGGCTCGCGTGAACGAGGCGCGCATCCCGGTGTGCCTTCACATCGGCGAGTCGGGGTACAACGAGATGATGAGCGTGCACTGGGGTGAAGCGCCGAACCCCGCGTCGCACTTCCAGAGCGCATTCCAGTGGAGTTGCTTCTACGGCGATCGCCCGATCATGGACACGATCGCGGCCCTAGTGTTCCACAACTTGTTCGGCCGCTTCCCCGACATCAACGTGATCTCGGTCGAGAACGGATCGTTGTTCGTGCCCTACCTCATGGCGGTGATGGACAAGATGAAGGGCATGGGGCGCAACGGACCGTGGATCGGCGGCTACGTGAGCGGTCGACCGAGCGAGATCGTGAAGCAACGCGTGTTCGTCTCGCCCTACCACGAGGAGGACATCGTCGCCTTGGTGGAGACGATCGGCGTGTCACAGGTCCTGTTCGGATCGGATTGGCCTCACCCCGAGGGTCTCGCCGAACCGCGCGACTTTGCCAAGAGCATCGGTGCGCTGCGCGACGACGAGCAGCAGATGCTGATGCGCGAGAACCTCCGCGGTCTTCTCGCCGCCACTGCCTGAACGGACGGGTCGTTGCGGTTCGAGCGGTGTGGCGACGAGGCGCTCGTCGGACGGTCGGGACGCCTGACCTACGCCGACCTCGACAACGCCACCGCGCGGGCCGCCAATGCCTGGCGTTCGCTCGGCGTCAGCGCCGGCGATCGCGTCGCCTGTACCTTGCCGAACGACATCGACATCGTGATCGCGTTTCTCGGGGCGATGCGGATCGGCGCCATCTGGGTCGGTGTCAACATCGCACTTGCACCTCCCGAACAGGACTACATCGTGCGCGACTCCGGCGCGTCGGTGTACCTCGGTCGTGATCTACCGCTCGACGATTGGCGAGGGCGCTGCGAGGCCGCGCCAGCCGGGCACATGAACGACGCGGTGGTCGGCTCGCACGAACCGGCGGCGATCGCGTACACGAGCGGCACGACCGGGTTCCCCAAGGGGGCGGTCCACTCGCGCCACAACCTGCTGTTCGTCGGGCACGCCACCAAGGTGACACGCCAGTACGACCCTTCGCTGCGCCAGGGGGTGTGCCTCCCGCTCACGCTGCTGAACCTGATGGTGCTGGGTCCGCTCACAGCGTTTCAGCTCGGTTCGTGCCTCGTGTGCATGGATCGGGTCGATCCCGTCGGCCTGGCCGAGTGGATCGAACGCGAGCGAATCGCGACCTTCTCGGCGGTGCCGACGATGGTTCACGGTCTGCTGACCCATCCCGATGTCCGGCCCGAACAGCTGACGCCGCTCGTTCGACCGGCGGTCGGGGGTGCCGATCTCCCCGAATCGTTCCGTGCCATGTACCGCGAGCGGTTCGGCGCCGAGGTCACCATCGGGTACGGACTCACCGAAGCACCCACCGCGGTGACGCTCACCGACCCTGCGTCACCACCTCGCCCCGGTGAGGCGGGCAGGGCGCTCGCCCAGGTCGAGATCGTGATCGTCGACGATGACGATCACACCCTCGCGCCCGGTGAGGTCGGCGAGGTGTGCGTGCGCGCCGCGTCGACCGGGCCGCTCGCAGACCAGTGGACTCCGATGCTCGGATACTGGAACCAGCCCGAGGCCTCGGCCCGCGCGCTACGGGGCGGGTTGTTGCACACCGGCGACCTGGGCTCCCTCGACCGCGAAGGTCATCTCTACATCAAGGATCGGCGCAACGACGTGATCATCCGCGGCGGCGCCAACGTGTATCCGGCCGAGGTCGAGCGAGTCCTGCACGCGCATCCACATGTCGTGGCCTGTGCCGTGGTGGGCTACCCCGACGAGCGCCTCGGTGAGCGGGTGGCTGCATTCGTCCAACCAGACGAGATCGTCGCTGAGGCCGAACTCGCCGCGCACTGCGCCGGGCAACTGGCGCGCTACAAGGTCCCCGATCGCTGGGAGTTCGTCAAGGAGTTCCCGCGCACCGCGATGGGCAAGATCAAAAAGCGTGAACTCGCCGCGCGCCTCCGCTGAGGTCGGGCGCAACTGTGCACCGAGGGGTGCCCAGACAACGGCTTTGTCAGCCGAAATGGGGGTCAGGGCCGCGGTTTCGGCGAAAGAAGCCGTGGGTTGGGGTGGGTTTCAGCAGAGGTGGTGGAGAAGGTCGACGGCCCAGGCGCGGGGGTCGGCCAGCGCCCAACCTTGATCGGGGAGATCGAAGTACTCGACCGACACGACGCCGCGATAGTCGAGCGCGTCGAGTCGCCCGAACACCCCCGCGAAGTCGACGACGCCGCGCGGATCATCGACGTGCAGTTGCGTCGAACTCGGACAACCCTGGCGCAGCTGCACGTGGCCGGCCCACTCCAGCATCTCGAGCGGGTCGCCGCCCCAGTCAGCGACGTGGCCCGTGTCGATGAGCAATCGCGTCCCCGGAACCTCATCGAGGAACGCCTGCCATGTCGCGAGCGAGTGCACGACCGCGCCGGCCCACGGTTCGAGCAACGCACCGGGCGCGGCGCGCCACCACCGCACGGCTCGGTCCCACGCATCGGGCGCGAAGTCACGTGCGGGCGCCGGTGTCGAACACCAGCCGGGTTGAGGCTTCGGAAACGCGGTTGGGCAACCGACCGGGAGCACCAACTCGGCGGCGTCGACCGTCACGACACAATCGATGTGAGCGAAGCCGTCGGCGGCGGCGAGTTCGGATCGCCGGCGAGGTGACACGAACGCGGCGTAGGCGATGTCGACGACGCCGATCGGCCACCGGCATCGTGCGACCACGACGCGCTACTTCTCCATGGACTTCGGCATCACCATGCCGACCGGCTGGAGATGCTGGCCGAGCGTCTTGTCGAAGTCAGCGGCGATCTGCTCGGCGGTCCAACCGCCCCCGCGCCACATCCACGCGATTTGCTTCGGGTGTTGGAACAAGGTGTAGCTGTATTCGGTCCGCCCAAGGATCTGTCCGTTGACATGGCCCGCGGCCTCAGACGCGAGATACACGACGATCGGCGCGTTGAGCGCAGGGTTCTCCTCGGGTGGGACTTCCTTGCCCGATCGCTCGTAAAGCGCCGCGGTCATGCGCGTCGCGCCGGCCGGCGCCAGCGCGTTGGCCGTGATGCCGTAGCGGCCGAGTTCGAGCGACCAGATGAACGTCATGCCCATGATGGCGGCCTTGGCCGCGCCGTAGTTCGTCTGCCCGAAGTTGCCGCGCAGACCCGCCGAGGAGGTGATGTTGATGATGCGTCCGTACTCTTGGGCACGGAAGTGCTCGGCGGCGTGGCGGGTCACGTTGAACGTCCCTTTGAGGTGGACTGCGATCACCGCGTCGAAGTCGGCCTCGTCCATCTTCAGGAGCGTCTTGTCGCGCACGATGCCGGCGTTGTTGACAACGATGTCGACGCGGCCGAAGGACTCGACCGCGGTGGCGACGATCGAGCGAGCGGCGTCGAAGTCGCTGACGGAATCGCGGTTGATCACCGCCCGGCCGCCGGCCCCGACGATGTCGGCGACCGTCTCGGCCGCAGGATCTTCCTCGGTTCCCTCACCTGAGAGCGCCGCCCCGACGTCGTTGACCACGACCGCCGCGCCCGCGGCCGCGAGGGCGAGGGCGAACTCGCGCCCGATTCCTCGGCCCGATCCGGTGACGATCGCGACGCGACCGTCGAGCATGCCCATCGGGATAGCGACCGTCAGCCGAGCGCGCAGGTGGCGGCCCCGACGACGGCCTGGACACCCTTGTCGCTGGTGACTTCGATCTCGAGGTCGGCGAGGCCGACGCCACCCTCGTCGCGCAGTGCCGTCACCGTCGCCTTTGCGGTGAGCACGTCACCGGGCCAGACCGGCTTGGCGAAGCGCACCTGGTAGCGGCGGATCGCCTCGGGGCCGAACCAGTCGGTGAGCACGCGGCCGGCGAGGCCCATGGTCAGCATCCCGTGCCCGAAGACCGAGGGGTTGCCGACCTGGATCGCAATCGTGTCGTCGTGGTGCATCGGGTTGAAGTCGCCCGAGGCACCCGCGTACTTGACAAACATGGTCCGCGTGAGTGCCGGGAAGGTCAAGTCGCGCGACTCGCCGACTACGGGCGGACGACGGGCGTTGGGTGTCGTTGCAGCCATCGGCCGAAGCTACCAAACGTGACACGCGTGTCAGCCGGGCCTAGCGTTGGCCGCCATGCCCGGTCGCGGCGAGCGAACCCGACGACGACTCCTCGATGCCGCGGCCACCGTCTTCGCGAAACGCGGCTACCACGCGGCGCGCGTCGACGACATCGTCAAAGTCGCACGAGCCAGCCACGGCACCTTCTACCTCTACTTCGAGAACAAAGAGGAAGTGTTCGGCGCGATCACGAGCGAGATCGCCACCCGCATGACGGAACTCGCCGACCGCTTTCCTGCGTTCGGCCCGGGCGACGACGGCCGCGAGGAACTTCGTCGCTGGCTCGACGAGTTCGCGGCGCTCTACCGCAGCGCAGCGCCGGTGCTCCGGGCGTGGACCGCGGCCGAGATGGCGGGCGACGCAGTCGGCCGTTCGGGAGTCGAGGCGCTCGCCCGGTTCATGGTGGCGATCGAGGATCGCTTCCGCTCCGCACCTACTGAGGGCGTCGACCCGCGCGCCGCGGCACTTGCAGTGGTCGCGATGATCGAACGGGCGTACTACTACCTCGTCGCCGAACAGGTGGCGATGGACCCCGATGAACTGACCGCGACGCTCGCGCGCGTCACGCACCACGCCGTGCACGGGTGACCCGCGCGTCGATCCGACCCCTTCAGGGTTCGGCCAGGTGGATCAGAGCCCGACGTGGGCGCGGGCCTCGTCGGTGCGACCGGCGAACGCGACCGAACCCTTTTCGAGGATCACGGCCTCGTCGGCGAGGGCGAGCGCGTGCCCGACGTGTTGCTCGACGATGAGCAGCGTCGTGCCCGCGTCACGGATGCGCTCCAGCGTCGCGTAGACGTCGTCGACGATGATCGGCGCGAGTCCGAGCGACAATTCGTCGGCGACGAGCAGGCGCGGCTCGTCGACGAGTACCCGGGCAAGCGAGAGCATGCGTTGCTCGCCACCCGACAGCGTCCCCGCGACTTGTCGGCGTCGCTCGCCGAGACGGGGGAACAGTTCGTAGGCACGCTTTACCGCCTCGGCGACATCGGACTTCGCCCGCCCGCGCGACAACGCCAGTGTCAGATTCTCCTCGACGCTCAGCGTTGCGAACACCGACCGGCCCTCGACGGCGTGGACGATGCCGCGGCGCGCGTACTCGTACGCGCGCCGGCCGGTCAGGTCGGCGCCTTCGAACGTTACGGACCCCGACGTCGGAGTCACCAGCCCGGTCGCGATGCGCGCGACCGTCGTCTTGCCCGATCCATTCGCTCCGAGCAGCGCGCTCACCCGCCCGCGATGCACCGCGAACGACACCCCGAACAGCGCGCGGAACGGACCGTACGCGGCGTCGACGTCGCGCAACTCGAGCATCGGTCCGTCGGTCGCGACGGCGCCGATCGGTGTGGGCGAGGCAGCGACGTCACTCACTGGACGACTCCGAGGTAGGCCTTACGCACTGCCGCGTCGGCAAAGACTTCGGCCGTCGCACCGGACGCGATCATCGTGCCGAAGTCGAGCACGAAGACGCGTGTCACCAACTCGCGCACCATCGCGACGTCGTGTTCGACGAGCAGAATGGCGCTCCCCCGCTCGGCATTCACCTGACGCAGCACACCGGCGAGTTCGTGAGTCTCGTGGTGGTCGAGTCCGGAGCTCGGCTCGTCGAGCAACAGCAGCGGCGGGTCGGTCATCAATGCCCTGCCCATCTCGACGAGTCGGGCCCGACCGAGCGAAAGCGCCTCGACCGGACGGTCGGCGTCTCGCTCGAGACCGAGCAGGTCAAGTGTGTCCTGGGCGCGGCGTTGCTCTTCGACGGTCGCGCGCCCACGTCCGACGACGTCCTTCCAGAGCCTCCCGTCGCCGCGATGCGCCCGCTCGGCGACAAGCAGGTGCTCGCGCACCGTCAGTCCTGAGAACAACTCGACCCGCTGGAAGGTCCGCCCGATCCCGAGGCGCGCCCGCCGGAACGTCGGGACGCCAGCGAGGTCGTGATCCCGGAACGTGATCGTGCCGCGGTCGGGTTTCAGCATCCCGAGCAGGCAGTTGAACAACGTCGTCTTGCCTGCGCCGTTGGGGCCGATCAGGCCCACGATCTCGCCGTCGCCTACGTCGAGGTCGACTTCGTTGAGCGCGGTGATGCCGGCGAACGTCTTCGTGACGGCGCGCGCGACGAGGATGCTCATGACACGCCGCCAACCGTCACCGTCTCCGACGCGTCGGGCGGCGACTCCGGTGGTGCCGTACGCGCGGCGCGTCGATCGAGGCGGCGCTGGATCGAGTTCAGCGACTTGCGCTTCTGGAATTCGAGGATGCCCTCGGGATGCTTGGCGTAGGTCAGCGCACCGAGCCCGAACAGGATCTCGCGGAACACGGCAGGGATCCGCTCGACGTGGAGGAATGGCTGCACGTGGTTGATGAGCCACGGTGCCGCGCGCTCGAGGATAAGCGGCTGGAACATCACGAACCCGAACGCCGCCTGGATCGCGCCTTCGATTGTTCGGCTGCCGAGCGTCACGACGATCACGACGAGGAACAGGCCGACGAACGGTCCGAAGTTCCTCGGGTAGTTGACGTTGCCCTGCGCAGACGCGAGCAGCGCGCCACCGAGGCCTGCGATCCCCGCGCTAAGCGCGAACGCCGTGACTCGGGCACGGACCTGGCTGATTCCGATCGACGCCGCAGCGATTTCGCTGCCGCGCAGCGCCGCGAGGAAACGGCCGGTCGTCCCGCCCCGGACGAGCACGACGACCGTCGCTGCGACCGCGAAGATCGCGAGCTCGAGCACGATAAAGGCCCGGTCGGCAGCGAAGTCGATCGAACCGATGAGCGGCCTCGGTGTCGCGGGTTTGGTGATGCCGCCACCGACCCAAGACAGGTCGGCGATGACGGCGTGGAAGAACAGCGCGAACCCGAGTGTCGCCAGCGACAGCCAGATCCCACCGAGGCGGATCAGCGGCAGCGACAGCACCGCGCCGACCGCGGCCGCCACCAGCGCGCCGATCAGCATCCCCGCGAGGATCGACACTCCCTGCTGGTCTGCAAGTTGTGTGGCCGTGAACGCACCGATCGCGGCGAAGGTCGCCTGGCACAGAGAGATCTGGCCCGCCATCCCCGTCATGACGGTGATCGACAAGAAGATGATCGCCATCGCGATCATCTCCTGCACCCGGGCGCGCCAGAACGAATCGATCCCGGCGAACACCGACCAGGCGAGCAGCAGCCCGACCCCGGCCCAGAAGATCCTCGTCATGAGGGTCAACGTCACCGACCGTTCGTCGGACGCCGGCGCCGGTGGAGGGGGCGCAACCCCCGAAAGTGGGTCGACGACGTCGCGCCTGCCGCGCAGGCTCGGAGCGAGCACGACCCAGGCGAACAGCACGACGAACGGCAGGCTGGGGTTGAGGCCGCGGGCTAGCACGCTGTTGGTCTGGAGGATGTTCGGGAGGAGCGTCGATGCGATGCCGAGCCCGATCGCCCCCGCGAACGCCTTCGGCAGACTGACGAGGCCCCCGAGCGCCGCCGCGGCGACGCCCGCGATGACCAGTTCGAAGAAGTTCTGCGCCTCGACGTTCTGGAACCGTGGCGCGATCAGGATCCCGGCCATCCCGGCGAAGGCGCTCGAGAGGGCCCAGGCGAAGGAACCGACGGCGAGGCTGTTGACTCCCGACAGCTCGGCGAGGCGGGTGCTCTCGACGACGGCTCGCATCCGAAGTCCGAGTCCCGAATAGCGGAAGAGCGCCCCGAGTCCGAGGACCGCGGCGAGCCCGACCGCGATCTGCACCAACTCGTCGCGCGTCATGGGATAGGAGTCGCCGAACGGGTAGTAGACCGCACGATCCGAGAAGAGTCCGTCGGCGCCGCCGGTCCCCCCCGTTTTCAGGTGCCGCTCGAAGCGCATCACGAGCTTGGTGATGTTGGGGATCGCGACGAGCAACCCGATCGTCGTGACCATGCGCGCCGCCGACGGTGCCGAGCGCAGGTGGCGGAACAGGGTGAGGTCGAGCAGCAGGCCGACCGCGGGTGACACGACGAGCACGGCGATCGCGGCGCTGAACACGATGTTCCAACCGAACCAGACGTGCAGCTCCCAGTGCACGGCCGCCGCCACGAAGGCCTGCGCACCGAAGGCCAGGTTGAACACGCCCGCCGTCTTGTAGGTGAGAACGAACCCGAGCGCGATCAGCGCGTAGACGGCACCGACGGGGATGCCCTGGATGACCGATCGGATGATCCCGTCGACCCCGGGCCAACGGAGGAAGAACTCGGCGAGCATGACGATCGACGCTCGGTCGTGCGCTCAGCCCTCGCTGGCGAAGCTCGTCGGCACCGCGTCGTCGAGCGTCTCGGACGCGCGGTCGAAACAGAGCCACGGTCTGTCGTCGGCGGCAAGGAAGATCTCGAACTCGCCGTTCGCGACCCGCACCGGCGAGAAACACTCGTACGCGCTGCGTTTGCTCGGGTCCGAGGTCGGGTCGTCGTGCTGCTTCGTCCAGTCGATCGGGACGATCATGCCGTCGCCCGAATAGTCGGTGGTCGCGTTGAGCGCCGCGATCACCTTCTCACGCGAGAACTCGGGACCTGCGTTGACCAGGCCCGAGAATGCGGTGTCGGCGTTGATCCAGCCGATCATCGTCAGCTCGTTGCGCGTCGCCTCGTCGGTGAACTCGAAGAACGCATTGCGTGTCGGCCCGCCGCCGGAGTACTCGAACGGGATGAATTGCGGGACGACAATGTCGCCCTCGAACAGCTCCGCGTTCTCGCGCACGAAGTTGTGGTTGTAGGTGTTGGGGTGGTTCATGATGACATCGCCCATGCCTTGCTTGTCGAGCTCTTCAGCCAGCGTCTTCATGCCGTTCAGGTCCATGCAGCTGCTGATGAAGTCGACGCCCTTGTCCTTCATCTCCGAGACCTGGGGTGCCAACCCCGCGGGCAGACCGAAGGCGAGCGTGTTGTCCGAGTAGACGAGCTCGGCGCCTGCACCCTCGCCGAACGCGTCGAACGACCTTTCGAGCCCATCGACGCACTTCGCCGAGTTCTCGACGTTGTAGCCGAGCGCCGCGACCTTCGTGGCGCCCACCGACTTGGCGAGAAACGGCACGGCCTTGCCGACGCACCCGAAACAGAGCGAGCCGAGGTGTCCGAAGAGGGCGGGCTTGCCGGCGAACTCGGCGTGGATCCCCCACCCGAAGGTGGGCACGCCCGCACTGTCGAGGTCGGCGGCGCCGCTGAACAGCAGCGTCGCCACGAATGCGCCGAAACTGTCGTCCTGGGCGATCATCGCTTGGGCCTCGGATTGGTTGTTGCCGAGCTGATCATCGCGGGTGTTTGCGAGTACCAGCTCGCGACCCCAGATCCCACCCTGGGTGTTGCGGTACTCGAAGTAGGCCTCGATCCCGGCGTTGTAGGCGTTGCCGATGTCAGTGCCGAGCGGGTTGCCCGAGATCGTCGAGATCGACGTGAACTTGATCTCGGTGTCGCTGACACCCGTCTCGTCGACGGGGACGTTGGTCGACAGATCGACGCTCGTCGTGGTCGCGCCGGGCACGGTGCTCGCGGTCGGGCCTGGCGCGGTGGAGGTGGTCTTGCTGTCGTCGCCCGAGTTCCCGCACGCGGCGGCCGCCAATCCGACGACGAGGCCGGCGACAACGATGCGGCTCGGGCGGCGCAGTTTCGACATGGCGATCCCCCATGGCGTGAGTACTCGGCGGGCTGACACGAGAATCAGATTCGGCAAGCTAACCGAAGTGCACGCGGCCTGTCAGGCCATGCTCGGCGTGCCTGAACGGGCTCGGTCACACGGCGATCGGACCGGCGGGACCTTCGGCACCTGACGCGATAAGACTTGTCCGATGGCGACCCTGGCGTGCTTTCACGCGCACCCCGACGACGAAGCGATCGCGACGGCGGGGGTTCTCGCCAAGGCCAAGGCGCTTGGGCATCGCACGATCGTCGTGTTCGCGACCCGCGGCGAACTCGGCGAGGTCCCTGAGTGGCTCGGCCCTGACGAAACCCTCGGCGAACTCCGGACCCGAGAGGCCGAGACCGCGTGCGCCATCCTCGGCGTCGATCGGGTCGAGTGGCTCGGCTACCGCGACTCCGGTGTCGAAGACGACGACCGGAACCACGACCACGACACGTTCCACTCGGCGCCGCTCGACGATGCGGCCGGGTCGCTCGCGGCGATCCTGCGAACCGAACAGGTCGACGTGCTCACCGTGTACGACGAGAACGGCAACTACGGCCACCCCGACCACATCAAGGTCCACGAGGTCGGCTACCGCGCCGCCGAACTCGCGCGGACTCCGCTCGTCTACGAGACGACCATCGACCGCGACTTCGTCGTCGCGTCGATGCGCGACAGCGGAGCCGAGTTCCCGGAGGGGATCGAGATCCCAGACCCCGAGGAGATGAACCTCGGCATGCCCGCCGCACGGATCACGACCGAAGTCGACGTGTCTGCGTTCGCCACCGCGAAGCGTGCGGCCATGGCCGCCCACGCCAGCCAGATCAACGAGACATCGTTCTTCCTGCAGATGCCCGAAGACCGCTTCGGCGAGGTGTTCGGGCGCGAATGGTTCATCCGTCGCGGCGGGCCGCTCCCGCCCGCGATGCGCGAAACCGATCTGTTCGCCCCGCTCGCTGACCGCCATACCGCGGCTCGAGTTGGCGCGACCGAACACGAGTGAGGAGCGAGACGATGGCCGACTTCCGCGCCCGGACCCTGCACGGCGACGACACGGACCGCAGCGACGAGTGGGCCACACTGCGTGCTCGTCACCTCCGGCCCAAGCCAGAACGTCCCGCGTCGTCGGCGCGTGGCGTGCACCACACTGCGATGCTCTGCTCCGATGTCGAGACGACGATTCGCTTCTACCAGGATCTGCTCGAGTTCCCGCTCACCGAACTCTTCGAGAACCGCGACTACCGCGGTTCGACGCACTTCTTCTTCGACATCGGCAACGGCAACGCGCTCGCGTTCTTCGACTTCCCGGGCCTCGAGCTCGAGCGCTACCGAGAGGTGCTCGGCGGGCACCATCATCTCGCGATCTCGATGGCGCCCGATCGCTGGGATCACATCAAGGCGAAGCTCGACTCCGCCGGGGTCGAGTACGCGCATATCGACGGCTCGTCGATCTACTTCTCGGGTCCCGATGGCGAACGGCTGGAACTCACCTCCGACCCGCTCGGTGAGATGTACGGCCAGTCGGTCATGTGAGCGCCGCTCGATGCGACCGGCGCCGCGTCCGTGCGGCGCTTCGTTGCGTATGGCGCCGGTACGGGTGAGCGCTCAGGCGCGCGGGGCGATGCGGTCGAAGCCCGTTGCCCCCGGGGGCGCGGGGTGGCGCATCCGCACCGTCGCGAGCACCGACTCCGCCAGTTCGGCCGGCCCGCGTTGTTCGGCATCGGGGTCGAACGCGATCTCGACGTCGTGACCCTCGACAGCAGGCGCCGTCGGCATGCCCGCGTCGGCGAGCTTGACCAGCGCGCCGAGCGCGTCGGGGACCGCGTCCGCGAGCCGCTCGATGTCGGGTGCGAGTTCGCGGCAGGCGAGGAAACCGAAGCCGACCGAGTCGAGGTAGCTGATTACCGTGAGGTTGAGGCCCGCCCCGTCGAAGATCGGGCCGAGCGGATAAAAGGACTCGAGGCGCGCGCCGGCGAAGTAGAGCGGGAACGGCGGTCCGGGTACGTTCGACACGATCAGGTTGTGGACCGGGCGGTGCCGGTCGGCGAGCCGCAGGTTGGTGTACGCCTTCATGGCGCGGCTGAACAGCGCCGGCGCGACGACCTCGGCCCACTCCTGGAGCGTCTCGCCGCCGATGTCCTCGTGAAGTTCCTTGGCGTCGACGGTCGACGCGTGAATCGCGTGAAGTGCTTCGAGCGGATCGTCGAGCTCGACGGGGAGCGCTGCGAACATTGCCGAGACTCGGTTGCCCATCGCCGACTTCTGTTCGGGGGTGCGCACCGATGTCGGGATGGTCGCCACGAGCGGGCGATCGGGGAGTTCGCCTCGCTCGCCGAGGTAGTGACGCATCGCGCCGGTCGCGATCGCGAGGACGACGTCGTTCACCTTGACGCCGAAGGCGTCCTTGACCTTCTTGATGTCGGTCAGAGACACGTCGACGAACGCGACCCGACGCTGCGGCGAGATCGAGCCGTTGAGCGTGATGCGCGGCGCAGTGAGCGGCAGCCCGGCCTTGACACCGCCACGGACGCGGCTGGCGACGCGCAAAGCGCTGCGCGCGGTTCGGCGGAGATTCTTCACCACGAGCGCGGGCTGTCGGGCGATCGACGCGGCCGCGTAGGCCAGGAGCTCGACGTCGTTCGGGACGTGGTCGGGGACGAACTCGGGGGCGATCTCGACGTCGAGGCGGGCCGAAGGCACCGGCTCGAGGTCGTAGAGCGCGGCAATGAGCTCGGTACCCGACATGCCGTCGATCGCCGCGTGGTGGACCTTCGTCACCAGCGCGACGCGGCCGCCTTCGACACCGTCGACGTACCACAGCTCCCAGAGGGGCCGACTGCGATCGAGCGGGCGGGCGCCGACGTCAGCCGTGAACTGGGCGAGTTCGGCCGGTCCACCTGGTGCGGGAAGCGCGCTGCGACGGAGGTGGAAGTCGATGTCGAAGTGCGGATCTTCGATCCACAGCGGGTGGTGGAGGTCGAACGGCACGTGCACCAGGCGCCGCCGGAAGGGCGGGAGCAGGTGCATGCGTTCGAGGAGCAGTTCGCGCACGGAACCGACCGAGAGCCCTCCCGGCGCGGTCGCGGGGTCGACGACCGCCGCGGACATGACGTGCATATGCGCCGCCGGAGTCTCGATCGACAAGAACGCGGTGTCGAGGCCGGAGAGTCGCTGCATGGTCGCAGTCTCTCACCCCGATGCAAACGCCGCTGAGCCGAGCCGTGAATAGTGGGTGACAGACCTGACGAGCGAGTCAGCGCCGCCCCGATGAGCCGAGCGGGCCGGCGGCGATGACGGGCGAACGGTCGCTCACCCAGGGCGCGTACGGCGCCATCGTCAGGTTCGCGAGCGCGAGCAACACAGCGTCGTAGTTGACCCTCCAGCCGGCAAAGTCCCGCCACGCCCGATCGCGGTCCGCAACAACCGGCAACCCCGCGGCGGCAAGACCTGCGTACAACTCGTCGAACTCCGAACGATCGATCGAGATGGGGTCGTCGGGTGCGGGGTTCCGGTCGTACGGCACCGAGAAGTAGTCCGCTACGGAACGCAGCGACATGAAGCCGGCACGGAGACACACCGCGGCGGACGGTGTCCATGCCGCATCGAGCACCGCCAGACGGACCGCCGCGGTGTCGAGGATTGCGCCCGCCGCGGTCACCCACGACCGGTCAGGGTTCGGGCTCCGGAAGAAGTTCAGGATCACGAGCGACGTGTGGGTCTCCTCGAGTTCGACGAACCAGAGTTCCCACTCCTCGAACAAGTCGTCGAGCCGGTTCAAAAACCCGGAACGGTGGGCCCGGACCAGCAACTCGGTCGGCGTTGGTGGCGTTCCGGCGCGCACGCTCAGGCGTGTGACCGCGACCTCGCGCTTGCTGAACGCCGCGTAGATCGTCGGGAGGTACGAGATCAACAAGGCGAGGACCCCGACCCCGATCGCGGCTTCGACGTAGACGACAGTGATGACGCGCTCGTCGTTCGCGGTCGAGAAGCCGAGCGTGAACAACGCGCTGCCCGAGTACCGATACGCAGTCGACCAGGAGACGTCGTCGACACCGACGAAGATCGACGTGAACGCGATCAGGACGAGCACGAGCGACACGGCAGGGATCGTCAGCAGCGTCACCGGCCCGTAGAGCGCCATCACCTTGTCGCGCCGTTCGTACGAGTGTGCTGGCCGGCCGATGAGCCGGAAGACGCGCGTGTTCACCCGAGCGATCGCGCGGGTCAACCGGACGGGCGCAGCCCGCGGGAGCACGAAGGTACGCACGGCCGCGTCGAGGACCACGACGACGAGCGCGACCCCGAAAGCGACCAACGCGACGCGCCCGACCACCTCCACGCGGCGTGACGCTACCTGTGTGTATCAACCAGCGGACTCGCCGCTGGCAGCGGCCGGTCGGCTAGTCGGTCGCGTCGGGGTGGCGGCGCTGGTGCTTGGTCTGGCCGCGGTGGCGCTTGGCCTCGAGCCGGCGTTGCTGGGCTGCCCGGGTCGGACGGGTCGGGCGTCGCGGCGGGTCGCGGTGGAGCGCCTCGGCCAGTCGCCGGCGTAGCCGTTCGAGCGCGAGATCCCGGTTGCGGGACTGCGAACGCGTGGTGTTCACCGCGACCCGTACCTCGGTGCCGAGTCGTTCACTCAGCCGGGCACGTTGCGACTCGCTGAGCGAACGCGACGCACGCACGTCGAACACGACGATCGCCTTGGTGTTGGCAGTGTTCGCGTGCTGCCCTCCCGGGCCGCCGCTGCCCGTGAACTCCCACCGCAACTCGTCGAGGGCGATCGCACAGGAACTGGTCACCCGCAGCGAGGGATCGGAGCGAGTCACGCCAGGTGATCGTAGGGCGACGGCACGGCCGATCGCGCGTACCCACCGCCGTCAACGCCGCCTGATCGTCGTTCTTGCCGGCCGTGGGGTGTGGTCAGCGGGTCAGGGGCTTGTAGTTGATTCGGTGCGGTTGATCAGCCTCCGCGCCGAGGCGTTTGCGACGGTCGGTTTCGTAGTCGCTGAAGTTGCCCTCGAACCACACGACCCGGCTGTCCCCCTCGAACGCAAGCACGTGGGTGGCGATCCGGTCGAGGAACCACCGGTCGTGCGAGATCACGACCGCGCATCCCGGGAACTCGTCGAGCGCGTCCTCGAGCGCCCGCAGCGTGTCGACGTCGAGGTCGTTGGTCGGTTCGTCGAGCAACAACACGTTGCCGCCCATGAGCAACGCTTTGGCGAGATGCAGCCGGTTGCGCTCTCCGCCCGAGAGGTCGCCGACCTTCTTTCCTTGGTCGGTGCCCTTGAAGTTGAACCCGGCGCAGTACGCCCGCCCATGGATGTCACGGCCGCCGACCTTCAGGTGGTCGACTCCGCCGGTGATCTCCTCGTAGACGGTTCGGTCGGAGTCGAGCGATTCACGCGACTGATCGACGTAGGCGAACTGGACGCTCGGGCCGACCTTGAGCGTGCCTCCGTCGGGTTGTTCACCGCCGACGAGCATCCGGAACAGCGTTGTCTTGCCTGCGCCGTTCGCGCCGATCACGCCGACGATCCCGCCACGGGGCAGCGAGAAGTCGAGCGCGTCGATGAGCAACCGATCCCCGAACCCCTTGCTGAGTCCCTCGGCTTCGACGACGAGGTCACCGAGACGCGGTCCCGGCGGAATCGAGATCTGGATGCGATCGGCGCGCCGATCGGCAGACTCGGCTTCGGACACCAGTTGCTCGAATGCGGTGATGCGCGCTTTGCCCTTGGCCTGGCGCGCCCGGGGTGACATGCGGATCCACTCGAGTTCGCGTTCGAGGGTCCGCCGGCGCGTCTCGTCGACCTTTTCCTCTTGCGCGAGCCGCGCCTCTTTCTGCTCCAGCCAACTCGAGTAGTTGCCTTCCCACGGGATCCCGTGGCCGCGGTCGAGCTCGAGGATCCAACCGGCGACGTTGTCGAGGAAGTACCGGTCGTGCGTCACCGCCACGACGCAGCCCGCGTAGTCGTTGAGGTAGCGCTCGAGCCATGCAACCGACTCGGCATCGAGGTGGTTGGTCGGCTCGTCGAGCAGCAACAGGTCGGGTTTGCTCAGCAAGACGCGACAGAGCGCGACTCTGCGACGCTCCCCTCCCGACAGCGTGGTGACGTCGGCGTCGTCGGGCGGGCAGCGGAGCGCGTCCATCGCGATGTCGAGCGTGCGATCGATCTCCCAGCCGTCGGCCGCGTCGATCTTGTCCTGGAGGTCGGCCTGCTCGGCGAGCAGCGCGTCGAAATCGGCGTCGGGCTCGCCCATCGCGTTGCATACGGCCTCGAAGCGATCGAGGAGGTCCTTGATCTGACCGACGCCGTCCATGACGTTGTCACGGACGGACTTCGCCGGGTCGAGCGTCGGTTCCTGCGCGAGATGACCGACACGAAATCCCGGCGTGACGCGGCACTCGCCCTGGTACCCGTCGTCTTCGCCGGCCATGATGCGCAGCAGCGAACTCTTACCGGCCCCGTTGCTCCCGAGCACGCCGATCTTGGCGTCGGGATACATCGAGATGTTGATGTTGCGCAGGACTTCCTTGTCGGGCGGGTGCACACGACGCAGCCCGCGCATAGTGACGATGAACTGATGCGCCATATGCGCACACTAGGTGCGTCGATCGGTCGTCTCTCAGGTGACCTCTCGACGCACCTAGTCTCCCGCCATGGTGGAGTCCGAGGTCTACGACATCGCCGATCGGTACATCGACGAGGTCGCGCGACTCGATCCGATCGCCGCGACTGCGATGGGGATACGCGGCCACGACGACCGGCTTCCCGACCTCTCGCCCGAGGGCAGTGCCGGACGTGTCGAGCTCGCCCGACGCACGGTTGCCGAGCTCACCGCCGCGACCGTGCCGGACGACGGAGCGCAAGGCGACCGTGACCGCATCGCTCGCTCGCTCATGACCGACCGGCTCGAGGTCGCGACAGAGCGCTACGAGGCCGGTGATCACCTGCGGGACGTGCGTGTCCTCGGCAGCCGCATGAGCGCAGTTCGCTCGACCTTCGACCTCATGAAGTTCGACGACGACGAGGACTGGGCGACGGTCGCACGACGGCTCGCCGCGGTTCCGGGGGCGTTGGCCGGTTGGGTCGAGTCGTTGCGTGCCGGGATCGCAGCTGGAGTCGTCGCCGCCAAACGGCAAGCGGCCGGATGCGCTCTCCAGGCTTCGACGTGGGCGGGTCGCGACGAGGCGCCCGCGTTCTTCGACACGCTGGTCGATCGGTACGAGGCGCGCGAGGTCCATGACCCGACGCTGCTCCGCGAACTGCGCGATCGATCGCGCGACGCCAACGCTGCCTTCGCCGACGTGGCCGGTTTCCTGCGCGACGAATACCACGCGTCAGCCAGCGAACGCGACGCGGTCGGGCCCGAGCGCTACGCGCGAGAAGCACGCGCGTACCTCGGCGCGACCATCGATCCGATCGAGGCCTATGCGTGGGGTTGGGACGAGCTCGCTCGCATCGAGGCGCGCGCCCGAACCGTGTGCGACGCGATCGTGCCGGGCGGCACCTGGTCCGAGGCCATCGCCGAACTCGAGCGCACGCCGCGCTACGTGATCGAGGGCGTCGACGACTTCCGTGCGTGGAACCAGGAGCTCATTGACACGACCATCGACGAGCTGCACGGACGGCACTTCGACATCGCGGCACCGCTGCGTCGTTGCGAGGCGATGATCGCCCCACCCGGCGGCGCCGCGGCGATGTACTACACGCCGCCGAGCGAGGACTTCGCCCGCCCGGGACGCACCTGGTACCCGACCCTGGGCAAGACTCGCTTTCCTCTCTGGCGCGAGGTCTCGATCTGCTACCACGAAGGCGTTCCGGGCCATCACCTGCAGATCGCGCAGACCGTGCACCTCGCCGGCGCGCTCTCGCGTTTCCAACGATTGTCCGGATTCGTCCCGGGTCACGGCGAAGGCTGGGCCCTCTATGCCGAACGGCTCATGGGCGAGCTCGGGTACCTCGACGACCCGGCATGGGAGCTCGGCATGCTGGCGGCCCAAGCGATGCGATCGGTGCGGGTCATCGTCGACATCGGCATGCACCTCGAGCTCGCGATTCCCGACTTCAGCGACTACGAACCCGGCGCGACGTGGAGCGGCGAACTCGCGCTCCCGTTCGTCATTGAACGAAGTCGATTCCCCGCCGACTTCATGGCGAGCGAGGTCGACCGTTACCTCGGACTCCCCGCGCAGGCGATCTCGTACAAGATCGGCGAGCGCGTGTGGCTCGACTGCCGCGACGACGCTCGACAACGCCACGGTTCGAACTTCGACCAAAAGGCGTGGCACGCGTTCGCGCTCGACCTCGGCGGCCTCGGTCTCGACGCGCTTCGCTCCGAACTCGCCCGCTTCTGAGCCAGGCCGCCTGCGCCGAGACTCAACTTCGAGACGCACCGCTCGACGCACCCGGTCCCAGGTGGAGCGCAAGGAATGCCTCGACGCCAGCACCGTTCCAGCGGTGGTCGCCGTCGAACACGTCGTGCTCGAGCGCATCCGCGGCGGCGCCGTACGCCCGCCACACTCGCTCGGCTTGCTCGACGGTGACACGGGCCGCGGCGAGCGGGAACAGCGGGTCATCAGAGCCGGTCTCGACCAGGAGTGGTCGGGGCGCGATCAGTGAGACGAGGTCGACGTGTTCGATCGCACCGAGCTGGCCGAACATGATCTGCGAACCACACATGTTCCACGGCACGGCGTGCGCGGCCCGCCAGCTCGACACGTAGCCCGACGCGACCGCGGCGCGTACCCGCTCGTCGCACGCCGCCAGGAGGAGCGTCATCGTCGCTCCGTACGAGAACCCCGCCGCGCCGAGCCGGCTCGGATCGACGAGCGGGTGCGCAGCAAGGACATCGAGACCGCGTTGCAGGTCCCACAGGTTCTGTCGCACGGGCAACACGCCGGCCATGGTCGCGGCGACGAGGTTCCAATCGCAGTCGTACTTGTGTCCGGTGGGATCCCATTGCGGGTCCTGACGTTCACCGAAGCAGCGAAGGTCGGGCGCAAGCACGACGTGTCCTGCCCGGACGAGTTGGAGGGCGTAGTGCTCGGCACCGTCTCCGACGAGCCCGCACACGAGATCCTTGCCCGGGCCGTGCCCATGCACTGCGAGGATCCCCGACCCGGCGACCGCCCTGCGATGCGGCACGAGCAGGTAGGCCGGGACCGACATCGCCGCTTCGCTGTCGAACACGACACGATGCCGGACATGGTCGCCGCACTCGGTCGCCTCGCCGTATTCGACGCGCGGTTCGACCTTCGCCGGTTCGGGGCCAAGCAACTCGTCGAGCCGTACACGCACCCGTGCTCGCCACGCGTCGATCACCGCGAGCCGGGCGTCGGCTTCACGCACCGGCGCCGGGTCGCGTTCGACGATGCTCGCGAGGTGCAGCGACCAGTACGCCCAGGGCGAGAAGTTGCGCGGTCGGGTCACTGGTCGCGGCCCAGCGCCCATGCGATCCCACCGCCGACGTGGCGCAGGAACGCGACCGACTCCCAGGCCGCGGGGAAGTGACCGAGGCTGGTGCTGAACACGCGGCCGTGGCCTTCGGCGAAACACCATGACAACGGGTACCCGAACGCCGGGCTTCGGACTCCGGGCACCGTCATATCGAGTTGCCCGTCGCGAACCCGCAACAGAACCCGCGCATCGGGCCGCAACTCCTTGAACTGATACACCTCGTCGTACCATGTCCATTCGACGCCGAGGTGCGCGACCGCGGGATGGTCGGGATCGACGACATCCATCGTGAACGTCTGGGTCCAGGGATGTCCGTCGAACCGGGCGCCAACCACCGAGCCATACGCGTTCCAACCCGCACAGGCGTCGGTCGCGGAGTGGATCGCGACGACCGCGAGACCTCCCCCGCGCAGACGGCTTGTGATCTCGGCCCGCTGCACACGGTTCCACGGCGTCTCGCCGATCGTGAACAGGGCGAGTGCTCGCGCCCGATGGATCGCGTCGTCCTCGAGCGAGCGGACGTCGACGACCTGACGAGCACGCAGGCCGCTGCGATCGGCGAGTTGCGCGAGCGCGGTGGCCGCCTGGTCGAGGACCGCGTGCACGCCCGCCGGGCTGTCGGCGTAGGGGGCGGCCTGCGTGACGACGAGCATCGACTCGGGCACCCGCGGGAGGCTATCGACCACCGTCGGCCCGCGGCGTCGGGCAGAATGCGGCGATGCATGACGCCAGCGGCGACCACTCTCGCGGTCTGCCTGACCCCGGGGCCCGCCATCCGCGCGACGGCCATCGCGGTCCGGACCCTCACCGCGGCGACAGCCGCCGCGACGGCGCCGCTGAAGCCCCCACAAACGAGCACCACTCGGCGCTCATCGAGGCCGCGATCGAAGCCGAGTTCGAGACGGGCGTGCGCGAACCCAGCGTCGAGGCGGCAGAGCGCCACATCTTGTTCCGGCTCGGGCGGATGGCCGTCGGATTCGTCGTCCTCGGCCTCGGCTTCGCGGCGATTCCGCTCCCCGGACCCGGATGGCTCATCGTCGGTGTGGGGCTCGGCATCCTCGCGCAGGACTTCGTCTGGGCCGAGCGCACGCTCAACATCGTGCGCAAGCGGCTGCCTCAGGACGCGGACGGGAGGATTCCCGCAAGGACCTGGGTGATGATCGGGGTCGCCACACTCTTCACCATGAGCGTCAGCATCTGGTGGTCGTTCTTCCGCTGAGCGCGGCGCCGTGACCGCTCCCCATCGGCGCGATGAGGTCAACGTCAGTAGTGCCGCACACCGGACGGGTTGTTCGCGAGGTGAGAACTGATCGCCGCCATCCTGAACGCGGCCTTCATGTCGGTGTGCTCGAACGCGAGGGTTCGGTCGCCGACGATCGCGAACTCGCGGAACCGTTCGCCGATTGCCGTCCTGGCCTCGTCGCTGAGCGGCCGGCGCAACTCGACCTCGAAGTCGAATCGAGGTGCGAACTCGATCGCGGCGAGCGAACCCGATCGCACCCGTTCGATCGCCTCGGTCGCAGCATCGAAGATGAGGCGTTGCGCTCGGCGCGGTGGGACGATCATCGCACCGGTGTGGGAGAGCGCCCGCTTCACGACCGCCGTCGCCACGCCGGGGCACAGCGCCGTGACCTCTGCGCAGACGACGTCGTCCCCTGCGATCAATGCGACCGGGACACCGTGCTGGGCCGCGGCGACCGCGAACAACTCCGGTTCGCCGACGGTTCGGCCGTTGACGCGCACGTCCGAGTAATCCCCGTAGCTGATCGTGTGCGCGCAGATCCCCGGGTAGTCGCGGACCTTTGCGTGGTGTCCGACGAGGAACATCGCCGCGAACGAGTCGTCGAGGGCCGCCATCGTGGTCGCCCCACCACGCGGAATGCCACGCACGACGTCGACCTCGGGGTCGATCTCGTCGAGCAGCAGGTTCGTGAGCATCTCGACGCCGTGGTTCTCCTCCACGACGAATCCGGTGGCGCCGGCGGCACGGGCTCCGGCAATCGCGGCATTGACGTCGGCCGTCATCCATGACCGGGCCCGCTGATAGTCCTGACCGCTCGCGATGACGTCCTCCCAGCGGGTGACGCCGCTGATCCCCTCCATGTCCACCGAGATGTAGATACGCACCCAACAAGCCTCTCACAGCGGCGGTCGGCGTGGTCCGGCCGGCACCCGTCAGGGCCGCGAACCGTTCACACACACCGAGAACTGCCGATGAGACACACATGATCGACGGAGACACCGAGCTTGGCCGGCCGGCCCCCGATTCCTGGGGCGGGTTGGATGCCCAGGGCCGGTCGGGTTCGCCCGACGCCGACACGCTCCCTGAGCGCGGGCATGTCAGCGCGGACGACCGCGCGCACATCGAACGCCTCCATGCTGCGGTCCGCGAAGCGACCGAGGACTGTGATCGCGTGTTCGCGAGCCCGACCGTGCGGCGCCGCCTCCAAGAGGCGCTCGACGCAGAACGCGTCGCACTCGAAGAACTCGGGTTCGAGTCGTACAGCGAGTTCGCTTACGCGATGAACAGCGACACCGCCTTGCCGGCGCCGCGCGGCTCCACGCGCGCCTTCGGACCGACCGCGACAGAGCCCACTGCACCCGACGTCGACGTCGAGGCGCGCAACGAAACAATCGCCGCAGTGCGCGAGGAAATCGAACGACTGCAACTCGAGCGCGACGAACTCGCGAGCGAGGCCGAGGCGAAACGAACCGCGATCGAAACGCTGCGACGCGAGCACGAGTCGCTCGCACGCGACGCCGAAACGGAGCGAGTCGCAATCGAGGCGCTCCGCGCCGAACAAGCAGCACTCCTCGACGCCGCCGAGGTGCATCGGCGCGAGGTCGAAGAGCTCACAAGCGAACGCGACCAGCAGTCGGCCGCGACCGACGAGGCGCGTGGCGAACTGGCGCGCATCCAAGCGGAGCTCGGCGCGATCGCGGACGAACTTGCAGACCGCGAGGCCGAACGCGATCGTCTCCGCGTCGCGATCGACTCGTCGGTCGCGGCGGTCGCGGCGCACGAGTCGGACCTCGCCGGAGACGCCGCACGCGCCGCGAAACTCCGAGCCGAGTTGGCCGCGGCGACCGCCGAACTCGACGACACCCGACACGAACTCGACGAAGCGAAGGCGGCGCTCGAGGCGGTGCATGACAGCATCCGCTTCGCACGCGAAGAAGCGGACGCGGCTCGGCTCGGCGCCGAGGACGCCAGGCGCGAGGCGATCGCGCTGCCCGATCCCGCGGATGTGGTGCCGTTCCGCCTCGACAGCTTCGTCGGCCCTGAGGGCGACACCGACCTCACGCCGCTGTTCGCCCCCCTCTACCGCGCCACCGAGTACGTCCTCACCGGGCTCGAGGCGACCCGCGAGGACGCCGAAGGTGAGATCGCCGGCATTGCGCAGCGGCGCGACGCCACCAACTCCGAACTCGAAGCCGTGTCGGGGGCACTCGCGAACGCGCGCGCTGAACTGCACGCAACGCACGATTCGCTCGACAGCGCGAATCGGGACCTCGACATCGCCCGAGCCGAACTGGCGCGCATCCTCGACGAAGGCGAAGCCGAGCGCCGACGGGCGGCCGACGCCGCGGCCGCTGCACTTGCCGCGGTCCAGGACGAGGTCACGACGATCCGCGAACAGGCAGCTCGCAGGGCGCGTGAGACCGAGGCACGGCTCGCGGCGTTGGGAGCCGAGGCGGCGCGCCTGGCTTCGGAGCTGGGCTCATGAGACGCCTGCCCGTGCGCGAGCGGGCCAAGCGTGTGAACCTGTGAACTGCACGAGCCTGGCCACGCGAGCGGTGCTCGGCCTGTCTCCGGGGACAGGCCGGGTGACTCCCGCGGGTGGAGGAGGTTCAGCGTGGCCGACGACGAGCCGAAAGACATCGAGATGACCGCGGGATTCGAGACGACTGACGAGTTCGAGTCGCGCGGCCCGCACGACCCGGGCATCGCAGGGTCGGCGCTCGCCGACCCGAGTTGGTACGCGGCCGACGTCCCTGGCACGGCCGCGCCCGACCCGGCCCTCAACGGCGGGCCGGATGCGCACGACATCCTCAGCTCACCCCCAATCGGCGAGCTGATGGTTCGCCGGGGGCTGATCAGCCGCGAGCAACTCGACCTCGCGCTCGAACTCCAGCGCGAGAACGGCCGCAAGACCGGTGAGACGTTGGTCGGAATGGGCGCCATCAGCACCTTCGACCTCGCCCGATCGCTCGCCGAACGCCTCGGCCGCGAGTTCGTCGACCTCAACGAGGTCGCCTTGGACTTCATGGTTGCGAACTCGATCCCCGAGGAGATGGCCCGGCGCTACAACGCGCTCCCGATCGCGGTGCGAAACGGTCATCTGTTCGTCGCCATGGGCGACCCCGAGGACGTGTTCGCGCTCGACGACCTCCGCATGATGACCGGCTACAACATCGTGGCCGCGTTCGGAGACCCGCAGCAGATCGCTGCAGCGATCAACCGCATGTGGTCACGCGCCACCGTCGATGCCGAACTCGACTCCGTCGCCGAAGCGACCCAACCGGAGAAGGATCCGCTCGCCTCGGTGACCGAGGAGGACCAGGGCCCGATTATCCGGCTCGTCAACGCGATCATCGACCAAGCACTCGACGAGCGGGCATCCGACATCCACCTCGAGCCGGGTACCGACATCCTGCGGATCCGTTACCGTGTCGACGGCATCCTGCGCGACGTCTCCTACACACCGCTGCGGGCCGCACGCGCGCTGGTCTCACGCGTCAAGGTGATGTCGAACATCGACATCGCGAACACGCGCACACCGCAGGACGGGCGCTTCACCATCACGAGCCGCAATCGAGTCGTCGACGTGCGCGCCGTGACGCTTCCGACGGCGAGCGGCGAAGCGGTCGTGATGCGGATCCTGGACCGGACCCAGTCGATCGCGTCGTTCGACCGGCTCGGGTTCGGCCCCGGCGAGATCGATCGCTTCGTCGAGGAGACCAAGCGACCGCAGGGCGCGATTCTCGTCACCGGACCGACGGGATCGGGCAAGACCTCGACGCTGTACGCCGCGGCCGCGTCACTCGACATCAACCAGCGCTCGATGGTGACCGTCGAGGACCCCGTCGAGTACCGACTCGACCATGTGAAGCAGGTGCAGATCGACGTCAAGGCCGGTCGCACGTTCCCCGCGACGCTGCGCGCGGTGCTCCGCGCTGACCCTGACATGATCTTCGTCGGCGAGATCCGTGACCACGAGACCGCGCGGATCGCGGCCGAGGCCGCGGTCACGGGCCACCTCGTGTTGTCGACGATCCACACGACGAGCGCCGCCGCGACACCCATCCGTCTCGTCGACATGGGCGTCGAGCCGTACCTGGTCGCGTCCGCCGTCACGTGCATCGCCGCGCAACGGCTTCTCCGGCGGCTGTGCAAGGAGTGCGCGCAACCCGACCCCCGTGCGGCCAAGTGGCTGCGTTCGCTTCACATCTCCGAGGACGAGCACGCTCCGGAAACGGTGATGGCAGCCGTCGGGTGCCCGGTGTGTCACGGCGCCGGCTTCTCCGGCCGCGTCGCGGTCATCGAAGTGCTGAAGGTCACCGAGGACATCGAACGGCTCATCGTGCGCCGCGCTCCGACGCGAGAAGTCGAGCAATGGGCGATCGCCGAAGGCATGGACACGCTGCGGACCGTCGCGATCCGCCGCGTGCTCGACGGCGTCACGAGCATCGACGAAGTGCTACGGGTGGTCCGATGAGTGTGGCCCGGTTCGCGCAGCCGACCATCGCCCCGCCGCGCAACACCACGCTGCTCGGCGACGACGAGTTCGCCGAACTCGCCGCCGCGGTCTTGGGGACGAGCCAACTGCTGATCATCGGCGCGTCCTCGGTTGGCAAGAGCATGGTCGCCCGGGCGGTCGCCGATGCGGTGGCAGCACCCGGTGTCGCCGATCGCGTCCACATCATGCAGTTGCACCCAGGGTCGACGCACGAGGATCTCGTCGGCAGGTTGGGTGCTCGCGCGGTCGACGGTCAGCGGGTGTGGCGGCACATCGAAGGTCCGCTCGTCGCCTTGGCGGATGCCGTTCGCAGTGACGGCGCGCGTCGGGTCCTCGTGCTTGACGACCTCCACCACGTCGACATCCCGACGTTCTTCGGCGAGGCGTACGTGTTGCTCGACGCACGCGAAGGTTCGAACGGCTCGACGTCGATGCAACTCCCCAACGGGACGTGGTTGTCGTTACCGCGCGACCTGGCGATCATCGCGACCGCGCTCCCTCCAACGGTCGGTGCGGCTGGTGTCGACATCAGCTGGCGCCGGCGCTTCGCTCAGGTTCACCTCCCAGCGAGCGGAGAGGTGCTAGCCCGTCACTACGAGCGCGCGGTGAACGACGTTCCCGACCTCGTCAGCGGGTTCGAGTGGATGAACGTGCTGCTTGAGGCCGCGTTCGGCGCCGCGTACACGATCGGGCACGGCGTGTTCATGGTCGACCACATGACACCGGCGCGGTTCCGCCAGATCTGCCACCACCAGATCGAGCCGTTGTTGGTGGCTACGACTCACGGCCATCCCGTCGCGAACCGACTCGTCCCAACCCTCCTCTGGCCCAGCCTCACCGCCTAGGGATGCGTCGATAGGTATCGGATAGCGACGGCAGCTATCGACGCATCCACCGGTAGGTTGGGTCGCCATGGCGCGGATTGTCTTCGTCGGTGCGGGCAGCACGGTGTTCGCCCGGAATCTGCTCGGCGACATCTTCGGCTATCCGGAGCTGCGCGAGAGCGAAATCGTGCTCTTCGACATCGACGAGGCGCGCCTGGCGACGTCGGAGCTGGTGGCGCGGCGGGTCGTCGAGACCCTGGCGGCTCCGGCGCAGATCTCGAGCACCACTGACCGCAAGGCTGCCCTCGACGGCGCCGACTACGCCATCAACATGATCCAGGTCGGCGGCTACGAACCGTGCACCGTCACCGACTTCGAGATCCCGAAGCGCTTCGGGCTACGTCAGACGATCGCCGACACGCTCGGGATCGGCGGCATCATGCGCGGCCTGCGGACGATTCCGGTGATGCTCGACATGGCAGCAGACATGGCCGCGCTGTGCCCCGACGTGTGGTTCTTGAACTACACGAACCCCATGGCGATCAACTGCTGGGCGATGAACCGCGCGACCTCTATCCGTACGATCGGTCTGTGCCACAGCGTGCAGGGCACCGCCTTCGAACTCTCGCTCGATCTCGGCATCCCCTACCGCGAGATCGAGTACCTCGCCGCCGGGATCAACCACATGGCGTTCTACTTGCGATTCGCACACGACGGCGAGGATCTCTACCCTCGACTTCGCGCCCTTGCTGACGCTGGCTCGGTACCTGCGCACAATCGCGTGCGATACGAGATGATGCGAAGGCTCGGCTACTTCGTGACCGAGTCGTCCGAGCACTTCGCCGAATACGTGCCGTGGTTCATCAAACGCGATCGCGCCGACCTGATCGAACGGTTCAACATCCCGCTCGACGAATACCCGCGCCGTTGCGAGGACCAGATCGCGACCTGGGAGTCCGAGCGCACGCGCCTCGAAGGTGGCGGCCCGATCGAGGTGCAGCGCAGCTTCGAGTATGCCGCGTCCATCATCCGCAGCATCGAGACCGGCAAGCCGCGCGTCGTCTACGGCAACGTCGCCAACCACCGGCTGATCGACGACCTCCCTGAGGATTGCACGGTCGAGGTGCCCTGCCTCGTCGATCGCAACGGTGTCCAGCCGACGCGCATCGGCGCGCTCCCCCCGCAACTGGCCGCGCTGATCCGCACGAACGTGAACGTGCAGTCGCTGACGGTCGAGGCGGCGCTGACGCGGCGGCGTGAGCACGTGTACCACGCGGCGATGCTCGATCCCCACACTGCCGCCGAACTCGGACTCGACGAGATCCATGACCTCGTCGACGCGCTGCTCGAAGCGCACGGCGACTGGATCCCACCACTCGAGTGATCACACGTTGTTCGCTCGCGAGCGACGAGCGTGACCCAGTCGAGGACTTTCGCATCCTCGGCTGAACCGGTTCGACCCGCGTTCTCTCCGCGCGCCGCATTGCCTGACGCATCCTTGGTCGCGAGGTCTAGGCGACCTGTCGTTGCCAGGTGTCGCTCGCGAACGCCGCTCCGGAGGCGTAGTCACAGCCGAGCGCCAGCAGCGGTCCGAGTTCCTCGGCGCTGCGCACGCCGTCGCCCATCACCTTCACGCCACGCGATCGCGCGAAGCGAGTGGAAGCGGCGATCACCAGGGCAGCGAGCCGGTCATTGTCGAGGGCGGCAACGACCGCGGCGTCGAGCACGATCATTCCCACGTCGAGTCGATCCAACAGCGAGACGCACGAGGGCCCGCTCCCCACCAGATCGATCGCACGCCCGAGTCCGGCGCCGCTCAGGGCGTCGAAGGTCGCCTCGGCCCGTGCCAGGTCCTGCATCACGAATCCCTCACCGATCGCGAGTTGCAACGACGGGGCGCGATCGCCAAGGACGTCGGCAATCTCGAGGACGCCGGGGAGGAACATCGGCGCGGCGAGTGCCGCGCCGGACACCGACGCGACGAAGGGGCCGTCCCCGGCGAAGATGCGTTCGGTCGCGATCCGAAGGAGCGAGAGATCGAGACGCGCCGCCGCTTCGATCTCGTGCGCGCCACCGCGCGGCGTGCGAACGCAGCCGATGCGCATGCGGCGGCCTGCGGGTTCGCGGGTCGCGATCTCGGTGATTCCGTATTCGTCGAACGGCAGGACCTCGACGTCGAGCAAATCGCGGACGGCCACTGTCCGCGCCAGCCGTTCGCGCCGTTCGCGGGACACCAGATCGCTGAACATCTCGACGCGGTTGCGGCCGAGTTCCTTGGCCCGGTAGGTCGCGGCGTCGGCCTCGGCGAGCAAATCCTCGAGCGACGCGTCAGGACTCACGATTGTCACGCCGACGCTCGCGCCGACGCGAGCCGTCCCCTGTTCTAGCCGGTACGGCCGCACGAGCGCCGACTGCAATCGTTGGGCCAGGAATTCGGCTTCGCCGACCGAGGCCAGGTCGCCACTCAGCACGACGAACTCGTCACCGCCGAGGCGCGCGGGGAGATCGCTGCCACGCACCGCCGCCCGCAGGCGATCTGCGACCTGGACGAGGAGTTCGTCGCCTCCCGCGTGCCCGAACGTGTCATTGACTTCCTTGAAGTAGTCGAGGTCGATGAACAGGACCGCGGCCTTCGCTCCCACGCGGACTTGGCGCGCCCTCAAGACCTCGAGGTGCGATTCGAGTAGCGCTCGGTTCGCGAGCCCGGTGAGGCGGTCGTGGGTTGCGGCGCGCCGTAGTTCCTCGACGAGGTGTCGGCGTTCAGAGACATCCTCGATCTGAGCGATCGCGTACTGCGATCCGTCGTCGTCACGGACCACCGACACGGTGGCGCGCGTCCAGACGTCGAGACCATCCGGACGCGTGTACTGAAGTTCCACCTCGGCAGTGTCGTTGGCGCCCGCGAAGAGCGCCGCGATTGCTCTGTCCCACGCGAGCGCGTCCTCGCCCCGGACGAACGCCCGCGCCGAACTCGACGAGATCTCGGTCATCGGCCGGCCGAGCATCCGGCAGAACGCCTCGTTGACTCGCAAGAAGCCACCATCGGCGCGGACGATCGCGAGCCCGATCGGCGCGCGGCTGAAGAACTGCTCGAAGCGCTTCTGATCACGGCGCGCCGTCACCTCGGCGCGACGGCGATCGCTGAGATCGCGCAGGTTGATCACGAGACCGGCGACATGTGGGTCGTCGAGCAGGTTGTTCGCGACGATCTCGACATGGCGCCACTCGCCGCTCGCGTGGCGAACGCGCAACTTGAGGGGCTCGCGCAGCCCGCTTCCTACCGCGGTACTGGTGACGAGCGACTCGGCGGCGATCCCATGGTCGTCGGGATGCAACAACTCGAAGGCGTTGCGTCCGATCCACTCGTCGGGGGCGTAGCCGAGGATGCGCGTCGACGCGGGGCTCACGAACTTGAAGTTCGCGTTGGCGTCGACCACAAACACGAGATCCGAAGAACCGGCGACGAGCGCGCGCGTGAGCGCTTCGCGGTCGTCGATCGCCCGCGCGAGGGTTTCCTTCCACCGCGCCTCACTGCGCGCCCCGGCAGTCTCGCCCGTCACCCGCTCGCCTCCTCTCGCGTGCCTCCAATGGATCGGCCCTCCCGCAGGCGTCCTTGAACGGCGCCGGCCGACGATCCCACGTCGCCGTCGGCGGCCGGTTCGGGACTTCAGTCCCTGGTCCGACGGGCGTCGCCTACTCACAATGACCACGTCCGCGCAGCGTCGGTACCTCGCGTCAAGGCGCGGCCGTTCGCCAAGGCCGACGGCGGCGACGGCTCGATGAACCACGTGTGGTCGGTCCCCGGCTGTGAGAGCCCCTGGGGCCTGTTCAGCGGCATCAACCCGGTGCTCGACACCGCGCTCGGCACACGCCGGCGAAGGGTCTCCGTGCAGCACGAGCGAATCGCGCCATCGCTACGACCTCGATCCGGGGCTGCCCGGCTGACCGGTTCTCCCCACACCGATCGTGCCCGCGCGAGTGAGCCCGGCGGGGGAGGCGGCGCGTCGGCGAAACTGCGCCTCATGACCGCTCACCATCCCGCATCCGACGACGACGGTCGTCGCGTCCTCATCACCGGTGCCTCGTCCGGGATCGGCGCAGCGCTCGCCGTCGAACTCGCACGACGCGGCGACACCGTCGGCATCGTCGCCCGTCGCACCGACCGTCTCGGCCAGGTCCTCGAGGCGTGCCGCGTGCATGCGCCCGCGTCGCAGATGTGGCCTGGCGATGTCGGCGAGCCCGACGCGGCGGCGACGATCGTTGCTGGCGCGCTCGACACCTTCGGCCGGATCGACGTTCTCGTGAACAACGCCGCGATACCGGGTGTGTGCCACGCGACGCGCCTCGACGCCGCGACGGTCGCGCGGGTGATGGACGTGAACTTCCATGCGCCCGTGCGGTTCACGCTCGCGGCGTTGCCGCACATGCTCGAGCGAGGTTCGGGCGCGATCGTGAACGTGTCGAGTCTGGGTGGGCGTCTCGGGATCTTGCGAGAGTCGGCGTACTGCGCGAGCAAGTTCGCGGTCTGCGGGTGGACCGAGTCGTTGCAGTTGGACCTCTGGGACACTCCGCTGCGGGTCAAGCTCATCATCCCGGGCGCGGTCGATACCGAGATCTGGGAGCACCCCGATGCCGAACCGGCCAGCTACGACGGCCCGAAGATGCCGGTCGACGAGGTCGCCGTCGCGATCGCCGACGCGATCGACGACGACGGCTTCGAGTACTACATCCCCGACATGAAGGCGATCGCGGTATTCAAGACCGAGCACATCGACCGGTACCTAACGAGTTCGTATGAGGCGCTGTGCTGATTGCGCCGGCGGGTCGGCGCCTGACTCGACCGGTCGATCGGTTACCATCGACCGCTCGGTCGAACATCAGCTCCTGGAGCCGCGAGGCCTGCACCGCTGGTCCATCCGCTGGCGACGGGTCGTTTCGGCGACGCCCACGTCGGCGGCTCGCTGTTCGCGCCCGACGAAGTGCGGGCGCGCAAGGAGTCGATCAGCGCGCTGGTGCCGACGGCATCCTCGCTGACTCCCCAGGCGTGCAGCCGCCGTCCCCGCGCTGAACGAGTTCCGACTGACCTACCGACACGCCCGCAGCACCAACGAGGAGCACCTGCCATGGAGTTCGGGATCTTCTACGAGCATCAACTCCCGCGTCCGTGGGATGTCGACAGCGAGTATCGCTTGCTGCACGAGTCCCTCGACCAAATCGAACTCGCCGACCGGCTCGGCTATCGCTACGCGTGGGAGGTCGAGCACCACTTCCTCGAGGAGTACTCACATTCGTCGGCGCCCGAAGTGTTCCTCGCTGCCGCCAGCCAACGCACTGAGCAGATCCGTCTCGGCCACGGGATCATCCAGCTGACCACCAACCACCCGGCACGCGTCGCCGAGCGCGTCTCGACGCTCGATCTTCTGAGCCACGGGCGCGTCGAACTCGGTGTCGGCGAGGGGTCGACGGTCACCGAACTGCACCCCTTCGACCGGCGTTTCCGCGACAAGCGTGCGGTGTGGGAGGACGCGCTGCGATGCCTGATCCCCATGTTCGGCGACGACGCAGTCGAGTACCACGGTGAGCACTTCGACTTCCCGTTGCGCAACGTGCTCCCGAAACCGCGCCAGAAGCCCCACCCGCCGTTGTGGGTCGCGTGCAGTCAGCGCGACACCATCGAGGCTGCTGGAGCGTGGGGCCTTGGCGCGCTCGGGTTCCAGTTCGTGAGCGCGGACGAGGCTCACGCCTGGGTGAGCGCTTACTACAACGCGTACACCAAGCGGCTTGCGCCGGTGGCGAACTACGCCACCAACCCGAACATCGCGGTCGTCTGCGGCTTCATGTGCTGTCCGACCGACGAGGAAGCCCACCGCAAGGCCGACGGTTGGACGTTCTTCGCCTTCGCCCTGCGCTTCTACGCGAGCCGCAAGATCGGCGAGCCGGGCGAGATCAACCTCTGGGAGGAATACCAGGCGTTCCGGAGGACTCCGCAGGGCGAGAAGATCCACGCGGGCGGCCTGATCGGTTCGCCCGAGACGATCCGGGCGAAGCTGCGCAAGTTCGAGTCGTCGCACATCGACCAGGTCATCCTCCTCAACCAGGCGGGCCGCAACACGCACGACGACATCAGAGCGAGCCTCGAACTGTTCGCACGCGAGGTAATGCCCGAATTCGTCGAACGTCACGGCGAGCACCTCGGCTGGAAGCGATCGGTCCTCGATCGCGCACTCGTGCTCGACGAGATCGACACGTCTCCGGACGTGCTCGCTCGACCCGTCCGCGCGCCGATTCCTGCGATGCCCGAGCCGGCCATCGACCAGGGAGTCTCACGATGAGGCCAGCAGCGCCGCACGGTGGCGCCAATTCCACCGGGGTCATCGCTGCCGTGTCCTCGCCGAGTTCTGCACGGTCGCTGGCAGCATTCGCTCCGTCGCGTTAACGTACGGCGCGTACGTCGGGGCGCCCGACACGTGGTGCTCGCGACGCGGAACGGGGGCCGACGTGGCTTACGACTGGCAGGACAAGCGGGTCCTCATCACCGGGGCATCGTCGGGTATCGGTGCCGCGCTCGCCGAACAGGTCGCCGCCCGCGGCGCCACCGTCGGCCTCGTCGCCCGGCGCACCGCCGAACTGGGGTCGGTACTGGAGCGCTGCCGCGCCCATGCGCCCGAGTCGCGGATGTGGAGTGTCGATCTCGCCGACCTCGACGCCGTCGACGAGCTCGCCAAGGACGTCGGCGCGACCTTCGGGCCGCTCGACGTGCTCGTCAACAACGCGGGAATGCCCAAGCGCAAGGGCGTGCTCGCGATCGACGCCGGTGTCGTGGAACGCGTCATGCACCTCAACTACATCTCGCCGGTCCGCCTGACACTCGCGTTGCTCCCGAAGATGGTCGGGCGAGGCGAAGGCCTCATCGTCAACGTCGCCTCGGTCGCCGCGACGCTCTCCTCGCCCGGCGAGGGCGCTTACGACGCGTCGAAGGCCGCTCTCGCCGTGTTCTCCGAGGCGATGACGATCGACCTGTGGGATACCGGCGTCAAGGTGCTCACGGTGTACCCGGGAGTCGTCGACACCCCGCTGTTTGCCATCCCCGATAACGATCCGTTGCCTGCCGACATCGTCCCGATACCGGTCGAGGAGTTCATCGACGGGTTGCTCGTGGCCATCGACGACGACCGCCGCGAGGTGTACGTCCCCGCATGGTTCAAAGACGTCGTCAAGCACAAGGCCAACGACCTCGACGGCTTCCTCGCCGGCAGCGCCGACTACGTCCGCCAGCACCGCGGCTGAGACCGCGGCGGTTGCCATGCTGCTGTTCTCCAGTGGGCCGATCCACACGATGCAGGCAGATCGCGAACCGGTCGAGGCCGTCGTCGTCGCCAACGGCCGCATCGTTGCCGTCGGCGGGCGCGACCTCGGCAACGCTCACCCGACCGCCGAGCGCGTCGACCTCGCCGGTCGGTCTCTCGTTCCAGGATTTATCGACGCACACAATCACCTGTCGCAGTCGGCGCTTCATCCTCGCTTCGCCGACGCGACCAACGTCAAGAACCTCGACGATCTCGCCGAGGTCGTCCGCCACCACGTTCGCGCCAACCCGGGTGACGGCTGGATCCGGATCTGCGGCTGGGACGAGTCGAAGTGGGGATTCGCGGTCGACCGCGACCTCCTCGATGGCGTGACCGGGACGCGACCGGCCGTCCTCGCCCACTACTCGCTACACCAGTGCGTGGCGAACAGTGCGGCGCTCGACGATCTCGGCATCGGTGAGCGCACGCCCGATCCGATGGGTGGCGAGATCGGTCGCAGGGCCGACGGCCAGCCCGACGGCATGTTGATCGAACGCGCGTGGAGTCACGCGTTCGAGCGCTCGCTCGCGCCGTACTGCGATCCGGATCGTTGGGCCGAACACATCGCCGCGCGGGCACACGAGCTCGCCGCCGAGGGCATCACCGCGATCCACGACGCCGCATGCGCTCCCGCCGCCGAGGACGTCTATCGCACCATGGCCGCCGACCGGACGCTCCCGATCTCGGTGCTCGTGATGCCGCACTCGGCCGCGCTGCTCAACAACGACCTCGGCGGCCGACTCGACGGCGCGCCGACGGGCGAAGGCGACGAATGGCTGCGGGTCGGACCCGCGAAGTTCTTCGCTGATGGTGGAGTCGCCATCGCGCTCGACACGTCGATCGGCGGCAGTCCGGTGCGCCACGGCTACGTGATGGCCGATCTCGAGACGCACGCGTCGGCTGCGACCACGCGCGGCTTTCGGATCGCGATCCACGCGATCGGCAATCGCGGCGTCGAGTTCGCGCTCGACACGATCGAGCACATCACCAGGCGCGCGGGCGACACCGATCACCGCGCACGGATCGAGCACGCCACCGTCACCGGACCATCCGATTGGGTTCGCATGGCCGAACTCGGCGTCGTCGCGGTCGTCCAACCCGGCTTCGTCGAGCACGTCGGCATCCAGAGCCAGGGTGTTCACTTCGACGATCATCACTGGCTCGCTTTCGCCGGCATGGCCGAGGCCGGCGTGACGCTCGCCGGCTCAAGCGACGATCCCTGCGCACCGTCAGCACCACTCTGGGGGATCGCGAAGGGCGTCTCGCGTTCGACGAGCACCGGCATCGCCTTCGAACCCGACCAGTCGCTCCCGTTCGACGACTGGCTCCGCGCCTACACGATCGACGCCGCACGAGCCGGTGGACAAGAGGACGAACGCGGGAGCATCGCAACGGGCAAGCGCGCCGATCTTGTCCTGCTCGATCTGACCGACTCGCCGCGAGTCTGCGCAACCTACGTCGCCGGGTCGCGTGTGTTCTCCGACGAACCTGGGAACACCGCCGGAGCTGCGTGATGGCCCGGCGCACCCCTCGCGGCCAGGCGACACGTGAGCGGATCCTCGACACCGCGCTCTCGCTGTTCGCCGAACGGGGCTACGCCCGCGTCTCGGTGGAGGAGATCGCCGAGACCGCGGGCGTGACGAAGGGCGCGGTGTACCACTGGTTCAGCGACAAGGACGACATCGGTCGCGAGCTGCAGCATGACCTGTACGAACGGCTCACGGCGCGCTCGCTCGTCGCGATGCCCGCCGACGGTGACACCATCACGAGCATGCTCGCGTCGTTCCACGCGTACCTCGCCGCGCTCGGAGACCTGGGTGAGGCGCGCTTCTTCCTGCGCGACGCGTGGGTCATCCCTGCGCTCGACGAGGCGGGCCGGGCCGATCACGAGGCCGCAGTCGGCATGGTGCGCGGAGTCCTGGCCGGCGCGATGCAGTGTGGCGAGATCGTCGCGCTCGATCCCGACGCACTCGCGCGGATCCTGATGGGCGCGTGGGCCGAGGCGACGCTCCACGTCTTGCGCAGCGGCGATCGTGCGGGATCCGACGCCGTGATCGTCCACCTGCTCGAGTCCCTCCGACCGGCCGGGCGGCCGGCGACCAAGGCCGACCACCGAACCCCGACGAAAGCGACACCACGATGACCTCGCAGCTCTCCACAACGGGCACGACTGGCACGACGGGCACCACGGGCGGCGACCACGGTGGCCACCGCATGACCGAACTCGGCCGCCGCGACGCCGCGCATCTGATTCACCCGGTGACACCGCCGCGCGAGATGGAAACCGAGGGCGCGCGGGTCGTCGTCGCCGGCGACGGCTGGATGCTGACCGACGATCGCGGACGCGGGTTGATCGACGGGTTCGCCGGCCTGTGGTGCGTCAGCGTCGGGCACGGCCGACCCGAGATCATCGAGGCGGTACGCGAGCAGATGGAGACGCTCGAATACTTCACGACTTTCCACGGTCAGTCACACCCGCGCGCCATCGAGCTGGCGGAGCGCATCGCCGCGATGCTGCCGCCCGAGTATGGGCTCAACCACGTGATGTTCAGTTCGGGGGGATCGGAAGCGAACGAGACGAACCTCAAACTCGTCCGGTTGTACTGGGCCGTGCAGGGCCAGGACCAGCGCTACAAGATCGTGGCGCGACGGCAGGGTTACCACGGCCTGACGATCGCGACGATGACTGCGACCGGCATCATGCCGATGCGCTGGAACTTCGGGCCGGAGGCGCCAGGGTTCTTGCACATCGCACCGCCGTATTGCTACCGCTGCGAACTCGACCTCGAGTTCCCGGCGTGCGCGCTGGCCTGCGCCGAGCAGTTCGCCGAACTCGTCGAACACGAAGGACCGGAGACGATCGCAGCATTCATCGCCGAACCGGTGATCGGTGCGGGCGGCATCGTCCCCCCGCCACCCGGCTACTTCGAACGCGTCCGCGAGATCTGCGACGCGCACGGGATCCTGTTCATCTGCGACGAAGTCGTCACCGGCTTCGGCCGGACGGGCACGATGTTCGGCTTCGAGCGGTACGGCATTCGCCCCGACGCCGTCACGTTTGCCAAGGGCATCACGAGCGGCTACCTCCCGCTCGGCGCATCGGTGATCTCCGACCACGTCTACGACACGATTAGCAAGAATCTGCCCGACCAGATGCCGATCAGCCACGGCTTCACCTACTCCGGCCACCCGACCTGCTGTGCGGCAGCGCTCGCCAATCTCGATCTCATCGAGCGAGATCACCTCGTCGAGAACGCGGCCGAGGTCGGCGCCTACCTCCTCGAGCAACTGCGTGCCCGACTCCGCGACTTCGAGACGGTGGGCGAGATCCGCGGCGAAGGCTTGATGATCGGGATCGAACTCGTCGCCGACCGTGCCACCAAGCGAGACTTCTCGCGACCGCACCAGGCGTGTGTGCGCGTCGAGCACGAGGCGTGGGAGCGCGGTCTTTATTGCCGAGCCATGGGACTCGAGACGATCGGCCTTGCGCCACCGCTCACGATCGATCGCGACTGCGCCGACCGGATCGTCGACCTCCTCGTCGACTCCTGGGCCGCGATGGAAGAGGCGATCATGCCGCGCGAACGCGCGCACGCAGCACAGCTCGCCGCGAACCGCGTCGATTCGATCGACGAGTTCTTCGCCCGGATGCACAACCGCTTTGACCCCGAGCGAGCGGCGGGCGTGGACTTCGTCGGGAGATTCGAGCTGTCCGGTGAAGGAGGGGGATCCTGGACGGTGACGGTGCGCGACGCGTCGCTGGAAGTCGCGCGCGTCGGCGCCGACGAGGCGCACGTCGTGTTTCGCGCGACGGCGAGCGACTACCTCGCGATCGTGAACGGCGACCTCGGCGGCGCCGACGCGTTCTCGAGCGGCCGCCTCAGCGTCGAAGGCGACCTCAACCAAGCCGCGGCACTCTCCCAACTCGGCCTCGCCTGATCCGGCCACGCCCACGTCGGACGATCACGTGCGAAGCACGTTTCACGTACGCCGCAGCGTCCTCGGCGCTCACCCGGCCACAAGAGCCGAAGGACCCGATGACAATGGGGCGTCTCCCGGTAGCGCCTTGACCACCGGTGGTTGACGCTTCGGGCGAACGTCGTTCCGGGAGTCGCGTCGGCTCGTCGGGAGGTAGCAGCGTGAGCGCATCGGCCACGAACGCGTGGACCGCCGGCGGGACCGGCGGCGCGCCACTCAGCGGACTCGACGCGCTCTTTGTCGCGGCCGAACGTCCGGGGGCGGCATTGCACACGATGGCGATCCTCGTGCTTGACCCGACAACGATCCCCGGCGGCTACGAGTTCGAGCGCTTCCGGGCGACGGTCGCGAGCCGGGCAGCCTCAGGGCCGCTCATGCGGCGGCTCGTCGCTGGGCGCTTACCTTGGCAGCGGCCGCGTTGGGTGGACGTCGACCGACTCGACGTCGATCGGCACGTCGTGCGCTCGGCGCTGCCGCCGCCCGGCGACGCTCACCAACTCGCCCAGCTCGCCGCGTGGATCGACGAGCAGCCGCTCGATCGAGCGCATCCGTTGTGGGCCATGCATGTCGTCGAGGGCCTTCACGACGGATCGATCGCCTTGGTCTGCAAGCTGTCGCACGCGCTCATGGACGGCGTTGCCGGCATGGAGTTCATGGCCTCGTTCTTCACGACCGCGCCCGATGACACGACGAACAACGACTCCGGTGCGGGCGCGCGGTCCGAGGTCGCGGACGGAAAGCCGACCGGCCGCAGTGCGGGTGGGATTGTCGGCCTGGTGAGGGACGCGGCCGATGAACTGCGGTCGTTCCCCGCAGGTGTGGCGCGAACGCTGCGTGATGTCATCACGGCCACTGGCAGCGCAGCGACGCCAATGGCGCGGCGAGCCCTCCACTTGACATTGCCTCGACCGTCGGCGCCTCGGGTGCGGTGGAACACGCCTCTCACGCCGACACGGTCGGTCGCGTTCACCGAGGTCGACCTCGACGACGTTCGCGACACCGCCCGGCTGCATGGCGTGACCGTCAACGACGTCCTGCTCGCGATCGTTGCCGGTGCACTGCGCGACCACTTGCTCGACGACCACGCGCTGCCCGATCGTCCGCTCATCGCGGCGGTGCCGGTTTCGGTCCATGGCGAGCACCGCCAGGAGATGAACGCTGTCTCCGTGATGCTCGTACCTGTCGCCTCGGACTGCGCCGATCCGTCGGAGCGCGTCGCCACGATCCACACCACGATCTGCGAGGCCCGGCGAGCGCATGATGAGCGCGGCCCTGGGCTGCTGATGACCATCGCCGACCTCATCCCGACACCAGTCGTGCAATTCGGCGCCGCAATGCTCGTCGACGTCGTCGGCGTCGAACGACTCCCTCCAATCTGCAACTTCATGTTGTCGAACGTCGCGGGGCCGCCGGTTCCCCTCTACATCGGTGGCGCCCGCCTGCGGGCGCTGTTCCCGCTCGGACCGATCTTCCCCGGGATGGGGCTCAACGTCACCGCGGTGAGCCGCGAACACAAGATGGGCATCGGGCTCGTGAGTTGCCCGGCCGCGATCTGCGACCTCTGGTCGATCGCCGATTCACTGCCGAAGCATCTCGACGACCTGCGCGTCGCGCGATGAACACCCCCGGTCGGCCATCGGGTCCGAGGCAGGTTGTCCATCACGTGGTCGATCCCTTCGCCCGGGCGGGCGGTTACTACTTGCAGACGTGGGGTCGCTGGCTCCGTCATGAGAGTCGCGGCGGTGTCGCTCCGATCGCCCCTCACCCGGCGCTCGCGCTCCAGGCGACCATCGACGAACTCGTGCTCGCGATGGCGCGCGTTGGTCACCGCCCGCGCCCCGCCGACGACTGGGCGCGGATCGAAGGCGAGGCGCGGCTCGCGCTCACACAGTGGGAAGAACGCGGGTGGATAGACGATCCGGCCGCATACCACCCAGCGCCGCCGATCGCCGAGAGGCTGCGGTGGCGCACCCGAAGCGGCAGCGGTCTCCAGTACGAGCGGCTCACCTTCGCCAGTGGCTACGAGCCGCCCGCGGGCGAACCCGGCCGCCAACGATGGCTGGCGTTGCGATCGAACCGCATCGCCCACGTCTGGGTTCTGCGACACGAAGAGCCGCGACCGTGGCTCGTCAACCTGCACGGCGCGGCGATGGGCCAGGCGCGTGTCGACCTGCGCACGTTCAAGGCCGCATGGCTGCACCACGGGCTCGGGTTGAACCTCGCCTTCGTCGTGCTCCCGCGGCACGGCCCGCGTCGCGAAGGCCTTCCCTTCGGCGTAGGGTTCCCCGACGACGATCTGCTCGACAACGTGCATGCGCTCGCCCAGACGATGTGGGACACGCGGCGACTGCTCACGTGGATCCGATCCGAGACTGACCTTCCCGTCGGCGTGCAAGGACTGTCGCTCGGTGGCTACTCGGCGGCGTTACTCGCCGGACTCGACGATGAACTCGCGTGCGTCATCGCCGGCGTGCCGCCTGTCGACCTCGCCGACCTCTTCGAACGTCATGCGCCACACGCGTTCCGGCACAGCGCGGAGTGGACGCGGCTCGTGCCGCTGTCGCGCTTGGTGCACCAGGTCGTCTCACCGCTCGCCGTCACCCCCGTGGTGCCGGCTGAGCGCAGGTTCATCTATGCCGGCCTCGCCGATCGCCTGGTTCACCCGAAGGGACAGGTGGAACGCCTGTGGCAACACTGGGGTGAACCCTCGATCGAGTGGTTCCGAGGCGGTCATGTCGGCTTCTTCTTCGCGAACCAGATCCAGTCGTTCCTCGCGAACGCGCTGGACGTCAGCGGATTGCGTCCCCCGGCGGAACACGCCTCCAACCAATGCACCGCGTCCCTCAGTGCCGTGCCGCAGACGAGCGTTTCGTTCAGGGTTCGAGATCGGTGAAGGCGTGCGGCGATCCGACCGCGAAGACGTCAGTGGGCAGATCCGTGGTCGCCGATACGAAGCGCCAGCCGATCTCGAGCACCTCGTCGATCGATGGGTCGTTGGCATCGACAGCGTGACCGCTTCACATGAAGTTCCGCGTGTGCAGCGAAGCGATCGTGTCGGCCTCGGCAGTGGTGAAACCAAGGCGTGCGAGGCGTCCCTGGCGTGCCTCGCGCATCTCGTGCTGGAGCGCCTGTACGCGGTTCCATCCTGCGCGGATCGCCTCGGGTTCGGGCGTTCCGGCAGCCAGCAGCACGAGCGAGTCAAAGACTTCGTCGTTCAATCCCGCGGTCGACTGCAACTCGCGGTGCCGTCGATCAACGGCGCGGGCGAGGCGGGCGCGTAACGCCGTATCGATGGTCGCGTGCCGTTCGAGGTGAGCCATCGCGAACGCGACGTGGCGCGCCTCGTCGTTGCGCGTGAGGTGAGCGATGCGTCGCGTGAGTGGGTCAGGGGCGTGGGCCTCGAGGAAACCCAGCAGCGAGATGAACGTCCCCTCGCCCATCACCGACAACAGGAAAGAGGCGATGGCGAAGTCCGGTTCGTCGAGCAAGGTCTGTAGCGACATGCGGCCGCCGACCGTCGAGAGCGCGAGGTCGTTGCCTGCGAGTGTCGCACGCCGCGTGAACACGTCGATGTGACGCGCTTCGTCGGCGGCAATGACTGCGAGTTGTTGCTGGATCTCGCGGAAGTGCGGGTGGATCTGCCCGAGAAATCGAGCCGGAACGACGAGCGCGACCACCTCGTTTTCGATGAGAAAGGTCATCACCTGCACCACAGCGGCTTCGATCACGGGCGCGTTGCGAACAGGTTCGCTCCAGCCGACCGCGCCGTCGGGATCCCACTGTGAGGCAGCGCTCTGCCGGTAGAACGCTGGCGCGCGGTCGGTCCACAACTCGTCGCGACGGTCGAGCCGGAACGGAGGCGTAGGCCCTCCCGGTTCGACAAGGGCGCCGCGCGCCGCCAGTCCCCAATCAGCTGACGGAACGGCGACGATGGCATCGGCGATGTCGGGATCGGCGCGTCCGGCGCGGACCGCGCCGTTCGATCGAACGCTCGCGGTCGTCGCCCGTTCCAAATACGCGACGACCCCGCGGGGTTCGGCGTCGGCAGGAACGACGCGACACCGGTGACCTTCTCGGCGGCACCACGCGGTGAGGTGGGGAGCGAGTTCGGGATGCGCGCCGCGCACCGCGAGCGCGTTCCCACTTTCTAGCGAACGGAGCGCGAGATTAAGGATGACGTGCGCACCGGCATCGAAACCGAGTGTGCCGAGTTCGACGAGGGGTACGCCGGGACTCACCGCGGGTATCCCGACGCGGTGATGGATCCATCGGGGCCGTAGAACCTGAGCCGGTCGACGGCGGCTTCGAGTTGGTCGTAGCCGTGGGTGCGCCCAGGTCGCCACTCTCGCAGCCCTTCGAGTTCAAGGAGCGGACGCACCTGCGGATCGGCGAACGACATCGACAACAACAACTCGACGAAGCGGTCGATCGTCGCACCGTCGCTACCGTCGAGCACGGTCATCGTGCAGTGGTCATAGGGAGCGGTCCGTGTGAGTGTCCGCACGGCGTCGACGGGAATCGACCCGTCCTTGGCGAAGAGGAGTTGGTTGCCGTCGATCAGGCACGCGGCGTCGACCTCACCTGCGACGAGTGCCGTGGCAGCATCGCGTTCTCCGCCGATGTGGTCACCGTGTTTGGTGACCATCACATCGAAGCGTCGAACGTCGAAATCGACACCGGGCTCAAGGCCCTCGCGGGCGAGGTGCGCGAGCGGCAACAAGGTCGCCTGCGGCGAGTCGATTGCGCCCGTCGCGACCGTCCGACCCACGAGTTCGGAAGGGACGCGCAGGTCGCTGTCGTGCCGCACGAGAACAACCGACGTCAGATCCTGGTCGGTATCGCGCATCGCGATCGATCGCGCCTCCCGACCCGCTGCCGCGGCGAGCCGGCGAGTGCGCACCCACGCGAGCGGTGAGTCCCATGTGACGTCGACCGAGCCCGCGAGGTGGGCTTCGACCTGCGCCTCATAGCCGGAGAAGAGCACATAGTCGAAGGCGAAGCCGTGCCGCGCGAACCAGTCGGCGAAGCCCTCCCAGATCGTGACCACCTTCGGGTCGTACGCAACCGCGCCGAGCGTGAACGGTCGAGTCGTCATCGTCGCGCCCTTCACCCGAACAGCGGCATGCCACACAGGGCGCGGCCGATGAACTCGTGCAGCGCGTCGATCGTCGGCGCCATGACTGCCGATGCCCTCGCGTCGCGGAAATGGCGCTCGATGCCGATGTCCTTGCGAAAGGCCGCTCCGCCACCGACGCGCATCGCCGTGTCGAGCACCGACAGAGCAGCGTCGCCCGCCACGAGCTTGGATTGGAGCATTCGCAATGGCGCGTCGGCTCGCCCACCGGCGAGCGCCGCGATCGTGTCGGCCACGAGTACGTCGGCCACATCGGCATGGCTTTTCATCGCCGCGACGTGCCGCCGAACTACGGGTTGGCCGGCGAGCACCTGGTCGAGATGCTCGAATCGTGCGGTTGTGACATGCGCGATGGTCTTCGCGATCGCCGCGTCCATCATGCCGAGACTGCTCGCGGCGCTGAGCACCTGGAACACGGGCAGCACCACGCCGAGCGCGATGTCGAGTCCCTCGCCGTCGCCGCCAAGGCGCGCCGAGGCCTCGATGCGCACGTCGGTGGCGAGCACCGGACTCGACGCGTTGCCGCGCAGGCCGAGCCCGTCGAAGGGCGCCGCAACCTTCAGGCCCTCGGCACGCGACGGGACGAGCCAGAGCGACGCGCCTTGTGCAGCTGTTGCAGGCTGGCTGCTCCACACATAGGAGTCCGCCTCTCCGGCCGAGGTAACCCAACTCTTGCTCGCGTCGAGCACGATGTCGTCACCGTCGGGTGTGGCGGTTCCGATCGGCGCCCAGAACTGGCTCCGTGACCCGCTCTCGGAGAACGCCAGGGTGGAGAGGTGGCGTCCGGCCGCGATTTCGCGGCGTATGTCGTCAGGGCCGTGTTGCTCGATGGCCACTGCGGCGCAGTAGTGCATGCAGACCACCATCGCGGTACTGCCGCACGATGTCGCGAGCCTGCGTACCACCTGCGCAGCGTCGTCGAGGGTGCCGCCGAGGCCGCCGACGTCGCGGCTGTTCAACAGGCCGAGAATGCCGTGTTCGCCGAGTGCACTCACGGCAGAGCGCGGGAAGGTCGCGGTCGCGTCGATCTCGACTGCAGAGGGTTCGACGACCGTGGTGATGAGTTCCTCGAGCACGTCGAGGGCTAAGGGTGCAGTCATGTTCGATCTCTCCTGTCGTGGTGGGCCATGGCGTCTCCTTTTGGCGGGTGACGGGTCGAGTCTTGCACGACCCGGCATGACCGGCGTGCCGAGTGATGACGTCGGTCGCCGTGGCTGGCCATCGCGCGTTGAAGATCGAGGACGACACCAGCGCCGTACCCGTCGACGGGTTCCTTTCGGCGATCCTCAAGTGGTTCCGTTCGGAGATCGCCGCGCCCGCTCGTGATCCGTCACGCAGTGCTACGTGAATCGACAGCGCCGCGAGTGACCACCCACCGACGTCCGGCCGAAGGGCTGTCGAGCCGCATATCGCTCGCGACGAGAACACGGCGGCCCGGGCGTCGGGTTCGGCCGCCTATGAAGGAATCGCCTTTACATGCATGAGTTCGAGCTGGAGGTTGTCAGGATCGCGGAACACAACCACGGACGCATACGACTCGTCCTTGACGCCCGAGTGATCGACGCCGCATGCGTCGAGGTGTGACGCCCACGCCTCCAACTCTGCGTGAGACTCGACGTCAAACGCGAGGTGATCGAGGCCGAGTCGGAACTCTGAGAATTGCCCGTCTTCGCAGGGTTCGTGCTGCAACAGGCCGATGACGAAGCCGGTCGGATGTAGCAATGTGGTCACTCGCCCAGGTCCCCAGTCTGGTCGAGCAAGCGGTGTGAGTGTCTCCATCCCAAAGACGCGCGCGTACCAGGCCGCGCTCTGCTCAGCGTCGCGCACACTCAACTCAACATGCGATATGCCTCGCATCGAAGGCACTGAACCTCCCGCAGTTCGTTCGGCTGCCGAAGGCGCGCAGGATGCCCGCTGGACGAGCGTCATCTCAAGCGCCGCGGTGTGCCTCGGCACCCCGCCGCGGTCCACTGATTCGTCTCCACCTCACGAGTCGCGACGCCGACGGTTTGAACCGGTTCAGGGTCGTCCCCGACGAGACACCGAGCCCGTGCCCCACCTTCGGGCGAGCCGAGCCGCGCTCACTCGGACCGTCGCCCGGCTGAGTCTTCGAGGCTCAGTTCACAAACCTGGGCGCGAAGGGGAGAGCTGCCGCTGATCGGATCGCTCGGGGTCTGGCTGAGCACCAAGTTGAGGTTGGCGCTGCCGGGACCGAAGGGTGGGAAGCCGGGGAGGTCGAGCTCCTCGCACGGACTGAACCAGCCGTGCTGTCCGCTGACGACATTCGGCGCGAGGGAGTCGTCGAAGATCGCGCGCGCCCGTACAGCCCCTTTGGGCGTCCTGATCTCCACCCAGTCCCCTTCTGCGACGCCAAGCGCCGCGGCCGTGTCTGGGTGAACCTCGACCTGCGGATCGGGAACGTGGCGGCGCAGGCCGGCGACCTGACGGTGCTGGCTCTCACAGTAGTGCAGCGACTTCGAACCGGTGAGCACCAACGGGAACTTGTCAGCCAGGTCGGGTCGTGATCGCGGGCTCAGCGCCGGCTCCGTGAACGTCGGGACCGGTGGCTGACCGATCTCGGCGAAGTTCTCCACGAACAGCTCGATGCACCCGGTCGGGGTGTCGAATCCGGCCGGGCGGCCGTTGTCACCCGGCACCGCGTACTTGCGATGAAGAGTGACGAGCGGCAATCGGACTCCGCCAGGATCGTCGCGGAGTTGCTGCAGCGTCACACCGCTCGGCGCAAGCTGATGCTCCCAACCGGCGTCGACACTTCCGGCGAAGAAGTGCTCGCCCAGGCCGAGCCGGACGGCCAAGTCGAAGATGATCTGGATATCGGAGCGAGCCTCACCTCGGGGTGGCATGAGCGGAGCGCGCAGCTGTACGAACGACTGAGCCTCTTGGGATATCTCGAAGCCGATCATCAGCCCTTCGGCCTCGAACGCGCCGGTTACCGGGAGCACGATGTCGGCCTGCTCGGCCGTCGGGTTCATGAACATGTCGACGTGGACGTGGAAGTCGAGTGCTTGCAGCGCGTCTCGGCCGCGGGCAGAGTCGCCGTGGGCCATCACGAGGTTCGCCCCGAAGCTCACCAGCGCGCGCGCGTGGTAGGGATGTCCTTCGAGCGCGGCGGTGTAGAAGTCCTCCCCGGTGATGAATCCGAATCGGGCCGGGCCGAGCGGGCGCTCACTCAGGCCGATGGCCTTGGCCTGCTGAGCCGCGTCGAGCAGCTCCGTTCCCGCGATCGGGTTCGTCGATGGGGCCGTGAACAGCACGTTTCCGCCGGGCGCGTCGATGCAGCCCGTGAGCGCGTACAACACGTTGACCGCTCGAACGATCTGGGTCGCGCCACTGTGTTGCTCGAGACCGCTCCACGTGTAGAACGCGACCGGCCGATGGGCCCACAGCGTTCTCGCGGCGCGCTCGATGTCGGCGGCAGCGACTCCGGTGATTTCCTCGGCCACCGGTGGGGTCATCGCGGCGCACTCTTGAGCGACGAGGTCGAACGCCGGACGGCAGGACACGGTGCCTTCGAGCGTCGGCGCCTCGACTGCGCCACGGAGCGCCAGCCGGTCGTGATCACCGACGTCGGTTCCGCGCGCCGCGGGATCGACCACGAGCGGTTCTCCGTCGACCTCGTCCCAGACGACATAGTGATCGGTGTGCCCGTCGGCGCGCACATCACTGGCGCGCAGCAGCCGGCCGGTGTCGGTTCGTACGAGGAACGGGCCGTTCGTCCATCGGCGCACGAACTCCTCGTCGTACCAGTGGTGCTCGATCATCACCCCGGTCATGGCCAGCGCCAGCGCCGCGTCGGTCCCCGGCCGTACGCGTAGCCACGGATCGGCCTTCGCCGCGAAGCCCGCCCGACGTGGGTCGACGACGATCAGCTTCGCCCCTCGGCGTAACGCCGCCCTCGTGGCGGAGACGTGGGCAAGGCGCGACACCGACGGGTTGTAACCCCAGAACAAGATGCACTCGGCTTGATCGAGGTCGGGCATGTACTCGCCGGGAATCGACGCTCCGTAGGTGTAGAGCGATGCGAGGTAGCGTCCCCAACCGCACAGCTCCATGTAGCCGACGTAGTTCGGGCTGCCGAACGCGCACTGAAGGCGCTGGATCCAGTCGAAGGAGTCGACGATCGCCGACGTCGACGGCGACGCCGAGCCGAACAACACCGACTCGGGACCGTGGTCGCGAGCCAGGGCATGGAGCCGACCGGCGACGGTCTCGAGCGCCTCGTCCCAGCTGATGCGCTGCCAGCCGGGGTCGGCGGAACCCTTGGGGTTGGTGCGCCGCACCGGGTACTGGAGCCGTCGCGGATGAGCGCCGATTTCCGGCGCCGCCTTGCCCTTGACGCAGAGCACCTTGCCCGTCGGATGCGACGGATCACGACCGAGCGTGAACGTCCCATTGGCGACCGTTGCCAGCGCGCCGCACCGCGAAACGCACATGGGGCAGTACGTCGCGACCTCGGTCGGCTGTTCCACCGGAGTCAAGCGTACGCCGTTCGCCAAGGGTCCTGGAGTGTCGCGTGTGGGTGCCGGAACTGCATTCGGGCCCGTGACCCGCGTGTTCACGAAGCAGTCGCCGACTTCACCGCCCTGGGATCGCCGTTCTTCGCCGGGCACACGCGCGGCGTGGCCGATCTCCGGCTGCGGCCGCCCGCGAGGTCGGGCTCGCAGAGCACGAAGTCGTCGCGATCCGTCGCGCCGGGCTCCTCCATGGCGTCGGGCGGCAGGACGAATCTGCCGAGCTCGCGCGTGGACTCACGAGCGCGCGTGGCAGGAGCCGAGGCGGTGCCGAACCTGGTCCGTGCACAATGGGATCTTGTAGTGGGCCCGGCAGGGATCGAACCTGCGACCAAAGGATTATGAGTCGGGAACCTGCGCTCGCCGAACTCGCGCTGATCAGGTGTTTCTCCTGGTCAAACTGTGCGCTCGCGCGCCACGCCGTCCGCCGAGATCCGCCGCTGCGTGCCGAGATTCATGATCGCCGTGACCAAACGGTGACCAACGACCTCGCTCGACGACACGGTGCGGTGGCGCGTGCAGACGACCGTGCAGACACTCGCGGTCCTTCGTGCAGACGACTGTCGAGAGGACGAGGGCATCCTCCCGACTCGCATCGCGGAGGCGGCACGGGTGAGCAGGACCGGGAGCATCCAACGAACCGGCAGCACATGGGGCTTCGTCGTCGACGTCGGCCGCAAGGACGGCCGTAGGCAGCAAGTCCGCAAGCGCGGATTCCGGACACGGAAGGACGCGCAGGCCGCACTCAACGAGGCGCTCGCCGAGCTGCAGCGCGGTGCCTTCGTCCGACCGCGTCGCGTCACGTTCGGGTCCTACCTCACCGACTGGATCGCCGGTCTCGTCGTCTCGGGCCGCCGCCCATCGACGATCGCCGGCTACAGCCGCCTGATCCGCATCCACGTCGAACCGGAACTCGGCGACATCCCGATCCAGAACGTGAGCGCGATCGATCTCGATCGCCTCTACGCACGCCTCGCGGCGGTCGGGAGCCCCGCTGGCTGGGGGCCGCTGTCGAACCGGTCGATCCGCTACGTGCACACCGTGATCGGCAAGGCGTTGCACGATGCCGAACGCAAGGGCCTCGTGGCACGCAATGTCGCGCGACTCGCTTCGCCACCCACCGCCGTGTCGGCTCGCGCGCCCGAGATGAAGATATGGACACCCGAACAGCTGCGCGCGTTCCTCGAGTTCACCGCGGGCTCCCACCATGCGCCAATGCTCCGACTCGCCGCCATGACCGGCCTCCGCCGAGCCGAGCTCTGCGGACTGCGCTGGCAGGACGTCGAGCTCGACCAGGCGCGCCTCGTCGTCCGCCAGTCGATCACAACCGTCTACCACCGGCCCGTGCTCGGAGACGTCAAGACCGCGCGTTCACGCAGGGTCGTTGACATCGACGCGACAACAGTCAGCGTGCTCCGAACGCAACGCGCACATCAGGTCGAGGAGCGCCTGCGCGCCGGTCCTGAGTGGCATAACAGCGGCCTCGTGTTCACGATGCCCGACGGGCGCGGCTGGCACCCAGACGTGATCGCGCGCGTTCGCGCGGCTCGTCGAGCGATCAGGGCTGCCGCGCATCCGCCGCAATTGACAGTCTTGTCGGGGCGGTCGTGCCACCCCGACGGCGCGCTACCAAGCCCACTCGCCTGGTGGCAATCCGAGGTTCGGCCTCGTGCGCTCGACCGCGGCGCGCGCAAGCTGCTCGGAGGCGCCTTCGAGAACGCTGCCAATGAACATCTCGGCCTGGTCGAGGTACGCAGCGTGGATCCGACCGTGAAGACGCTTGCGCGCCTCGCCGCGATGACCCAAGACCGCGTGCGCGATACCACGCCGCCGACCCGGCCGCCGGGGCAGTCATGGCTCGCGGTACTCGACCTGGTTGAGCCTCGACGGTCGCGCGGTTGGAGATGGGAGCGCGACGTCGCCGAGCGGCGTTGCGAGCTCCCGAAATACATCGAGGTAATGAAAGAAGAACACGAGCCGTACGTCTCCCTGCCACAACGAGTCAGCAGCTGGTCCGTCCCAGAGATCCCAGACCACGCGCTCGCCTTGCGCGTCGAGCACCTTCTCTGCGTACGGCACCTGCCAGTTCGCCTGCGGCTGCAACGGATCTCGCTGAGTGATCTCTCCTACGGCAATCGGACCTTCTGCTCCGCGTACGACAACCTCGATCATGTGACATGGCTCGCGCGCGTGGACTGGGTACACGCCGACTACTTCGATGCTCTGCACGGGGGCATTCTTTCCCTTGATCCTCGTGTTGGAGAACTTCGACTGCTTCGACTGAAGAAAGCGTCCCGCCGACCGGCAGCGGCAAGTCTCCTCACGCCTCGTCAGTGGCCGTCCGTCGACTCACGATCATGCGACGTCGAGAAACCTGCGGATCGCCTCGCGGATGATCTCGCTGGTCGTCGTGTGGTCGCGTGCGGCACGGCTCTCGACGGCTTCCTTGAGCTCAGGATCGAGGCGCACCGGCACGACCTCGGCCGGCGCGGAGCCGAGCAGCGGTCGACCGCGCCGACGGGACTTGAGGGCCTCGACGTCGTAACCGCGCTCTGCCTCATCGGCCAACGCCTCGATGTCGGCGTCGGTCAGCACCTTCCCGGTCTTCGTTCGGTAGGTCTTCGCCTTGTCAGTCATGTTCGCCCCTCCCCTCGCGGAGCAGGTCACGGAACGCGGGCCGCAGCGGCATCGCATGGATCGCGAGCAGTCGGTCGGCGGCGAGTTCGAGCACGATCACCTCGAGGAGGTTCCCTGCTCGGTCGGGTCCGACCGCCAGCGCCTTCGGCGGGTCACTGTCTCGATCGATGTCGACGACCACCAGCGCGTTCTCGCACGCATGACGAATGTCGTCGTCGCTGACGCGGTGCCGTCTCGCGGACCTGTGGATCTCCACACATGAATATCGTAATACACATTGCTCGACGCTGGAAGCCATCGACAAGCGCCTGCACGCGACCGGTCGCTCGAACCCGACGCCCTCCGCTCTCGCAGCCCTTCCACGAGTCACACAGACTCGCCACTTGCGCGTAGCGCAAGTGTGCAGAGCGGGAATCCGGCGGGCGCGTCGCGCTCCCAGCGGTCCCGCGCGCTTTTCGAGAGCATGGCGACGAACGAGGACGGCCGACAGAGCGAGCGCTTGCTGCTCACGGTTCCAGAGGTTGCCGAGCGCCTCGCAGTCGGTCGCAGCACCGTGTACGAGCTCACCGCCGCCGGCGAACTCGAGGTCGTGCACATCGGGCGCTACGCGCGCATTCCCGTCGCCTCGCTCAGCGAGTTCGTGCAACGCAAGCGTGATCACGCTGTGACCAAACGGTGACCAACGGATGGTAGAAGCCGACCGCGCGTTCCGCCGACGAACGCATTTCCGCTGGTAGGTTGCGTGGGCCCGGCAGGGATCGAACCTGCGACCAAAGGATTATGAGTCCCCCGCTCTGACCACTGAGCTACGGGCCCGGCCGGGCGAGCCTAGGCAAGCCGCACCTGCACCGGTCCCGTCGGCAGGAATGAGGTGATGATGTCGGGGACACGCACTCGATCGTCGTCGTATGCGGCGCGGATGCGTGCGAGGTCGTCGCTCGCGCATACATCCGCGAGCAGGTCGATGTACGCGTCGTCGTCGGGCGACCCGGCCGCCGACAGGTCTTCGGTGATCCCCCACCCGTCCCACGGCAGCAGCTCGATCTTGTTCAGCGCCGCGAGGTCGCGTACGACATTGCCG
>Ga0233425_10001312_pt1 | contig 57016 bp, 61 predicted proteins | sample Watercolumn_Towu_2_FD_181712 | JGI IMG/M metagenome (GOLD analysis project Ga0233425, IMG submission 181712) | Freshwater microbial communities from Lake Towuti, South Sulawesi, Indonesia - Watercolumn_Towuti2014_140_MG | ecosystem: Environmental > Aquatic > Freshwater > Lake | place... | reverse complement strand
CGGCTATTTCGGGAGCGAGGCCGGCAACATCTTTCTGGGCCGGATCATTGCGGATATCGCTGCGGAGCCCTCAGTCGTCGACGATATGGCTTGGAAGACGGTCGGCCCCAAGCGACTGACCGATGCCTATCGCAAATATCATTATTCCGCGCTGAGGATCTATCCCAGCCATTATTTCATTCCGCGTCATTATTCGGGGGTGAGCTATGGCGGGACCGATCCCGTCTATGCCCATCAGCTCTGGGGTTCGACGCTCGACGCTTATGACGACCTGCACCGTCAGGATGTGACCGGCGTAGCGGATGCGGTGGTGTCGAAGCCTGTGGCGCCGAAGCCCGTTGCGAAGCCAGCGCCGGAAGCAAGCGCCGCGCCGGTGCGGCGGCCGGTTGCCAGCGTGCCAGCCTGCGGATCCCCGCTGGAGGCACAACATGCGCCCTATTTTGTGCAGCGCGTTACCGTCAGCGAGGAGATTTCCCAACTCGGTCGGCTCGAGGTGTTTCGCTATCTGTGCGAGGGCAAGCGCGTCCTGCATGTCGGTTGCGCAGATTGGCCCATAACTGATCCGGCGACCTCGCTCCATCTAGCGCTGGAGCCCTATTGCGCCGTACTCGATGGCCTCGACGTCCATGTCGAGGCGCTCGAACAACTCGCCCCCTACGCCAAGGGAAGGCTCTTCTCGGGCTTCGAGCAGGTCGAGGATCGCTATGACATGGTCCTTGTCCCCGAAGTCCTCGAACATGTGCCGAACGTAGCTGAGTTCATGCAGCAGCTTCAGGCCGTCGACGCCGAATGCTTCCTGATCTCGGTGCCAGACGCCTATCAGTGCCAGACGCGGCATTTCGACTTCGTCAGCGAGTCACAGACATTCGTCGAGGTCGTCCATCCCGATCACAACGTCTGGTACACGCCCTATACCTTCTCGAACACCATCCAGAAGTACAGCGATCTGGTGGTCGAGCGCATGTGGTTCTTCAACCGCATATCCCTGCTAGCGCTGCTCTCCCGGCAATCGGTCGCGCTCGCAGCCTGAGAGAGTCTCGAAACGCAGCGCGAGTGTTCCGGAGTAAGCCTGGCGCCTATTCGCGTGCGGCGCGCAGCGCGGCGCCCGCGGCAAAGGGAGCCAGCGCGGTCAGCAGCAGGGCAGCGGCGCCGAGCAGCTTGAGCGCGCCCATCCCGTCGGGGCCGAGCGCACCGGCGCCGAAGATCAGCAGCGGCACCGCCAAAGGCAGCATCAGCAGGCCCGCGAGTGCGCCCGCGCCGCGCAACCCCAAAATCAGCGCGCTCGTCATGACGCCGAGTGCGGCGAGCGCTGGCGTGCCGATGGCGAGGCCTAACTCGAGCCGCAGCAGCGTCGCGCCGTCGAGGCGCAGCAATGCCGCAGCGGGCAGGGCAGCGAGCAGCAGCGGAGGCCCGAAGCCCAGCCAATGGGCGAGGATCTTGGCGGCGGCGATCGCCTCGTCCGAGAAGCCGCGCACCGCGAACTGGTCGAGCACGCCCTGTTCGGCGTCGGGGGCGATCAGGCGGTCTATGGGGAGGAGCGCCGCGAGCAGCGCCGCCATCCACAGCGCGCCGCCGCCGACCTTGGCCAGGAGCGTCCCGTCGGGGCCGACCGCAAAGGGAAAGAGTGTCGCGACAAGCAGGAAGAAGACCAGCGGCAGCAGTGCGCCGCCACCCCGGTAGGCGGTGCGCACGTCGCGCAGGACGATGGCGAGCCAGCCCTTCATGGCGTGGTCTTGCCCAGGACGATCGGAAGGGCATCGGGCAGGTCGAGCGGCTGGTGGGTCGCCAGCAGCACGATGCCGCCGCCTGCGCGATGCACGGCCATCGCTTCGGTCAACCGGCCCAGCGAGGCGGTGTCGAGGCCGTTGCCCGGCTCGTCGAGCAGCCAGATTTCGGCGCGCGAGGCGAGGATACGTGCCAGCGTCGCGCGCTTGCGCTGGCCGGTCGAAAGCATATGGACCGGGACTTCGGCGAGGTTGGCGATGCCCATCCGTTCGAGCGCGCCGCGTACGGCGCCTTCTTCGCTTCCGTCGATGCCGGCCCAGAAGCCCAGTGCGCGGGCCAACGGCAGGCGCATGTCGAGCGCGGGGGCTTCGCCGGCATGGGCGATCCGGCCGTGCAGGTCGATCTTTCCTGCCGATGGCACCAGCAGGCCGGCGGCGAGGCGCATCAGGCTGGACTTGCCCGCGCCGTTCGGACCGGTCAGCAGCGCGGCGTCACCCGCGCCCAGTGCGAAGCTCAGGCCTTCGAACAGCAGCCGATCGCCGCGCAGGCAGGCCACCCTGTCGAAGGCGAGCCGCGCCGTCATCAGCCGGCCATCGCCTCCAGCGTGTGCATGTCCGCGTCGGACAGGCCGAAATGATGACCGATTTCATGGATCACGACATGCGCGACCAGCGCTTCCAGCGACACGTCGGTCTCGACCCATTCGTCGAGGATCGCGCGGCGGTAGAGGTGGATCATGTCAGGCATGCTTCCCGAATGGTCGACCGACTTCGATCCTATCGGCAGACCTGTGTAAAGGCCGGTCAGCTCGTACGGATTCTCGATGCCCATTTCGTCGAGTGTGGCCTCGTCGGCGAATTCCTCGACCTTCAGGACGACATCACCCAGATGGCGGGCGAATTCGGCGGGCAAGCGGGCAATGGTGGCGCGGGCGATTGCCTCGATCCGCTCGCTGGTTGGCGGGAGGGTTTGACCTACACTCATCTTACGTCGACATAGAGGCGAGAAACCGAACATGCCAGCGGAGGATGACTTGTCGATCGAAGCCCTGAACGAAGCCGAACGTGCCGATGCGCTCGATGCGCTGCCCGACTGGGACTATGACGAGGCGCGCGACGCGATCACCCGCCGTTTCACCTTCCCCGACTTTTCCGCTGCCTTTGCGTTCATGACACGGGTCGCGCTCTATGCCGAGAAGAACGACCACCACCCCGAATGGTCGAACGTTTGGAACCGGGTCGACGTGCTTCTGACAACCCACGACGCGGGCGGCCTGTCGCATCGCGACATCGCCATGGCCGAGGCGATCGAGGCGCTGCTCGACTGACGCCTGCGGCTCAGTCCCGGTGCCAGCGGGCGAAGATCGCGGTCGGCAGCAGCAGGCCGCGGGCTTCCTCGCGCACCGCCATCTCGCCCACTTCGACGGTGCCGCCGAGATCGGCGGTCGCCTGGCGCAGCAGCTCGCCGATCGCGAGTGCCGACATGCGGATCGCATAGACGGTCAGCACGAGGAATTTGGACTTGTCGTCGAGCAGCGCGCGGCAGTCGGCGATCAGCGCAGGCAGATGTTCCTCCAACCGCCAGGTCTCGCCATTGGGGCCGCGTCCGAACTTGGGCGGGTCGAGGAAGATGCCGTCATAGCGTCGTCCGCGCCTGACCTCGCGCGCGGCGAATTTCGCGGCGTCGTCGACCATCCAGCGGATCGGGCGGTCGGCCATGTCCGACAGGAAGGCATTGGCCTTGGCGGCCTCCACCGACTTCTTCGACGCATCGACATGGGTCAGCCGCGCGCCCTTCGCGGCCAACGCCAGCGTGCCGACTCCGGTATAGCCGAACAGGTTCATCACCTCGTCGCCCTCGGCGGTGCGGTCGCGCATCCAACTCCACTGCGGCGCCATGTCGGGGAAGAAGGCCAAGTGACGGAAAGGGGTGTTTTGCGCGGTGAAGCGCACCTCTTCCCAGCGCATGTGCCAGCCGCCGCGCGGCACGTCGCGCGACAGGTGCCATTTGCCCCCGCCATCCTCGTCCGACGCGCCGATGAAGTCGCCATCGGCCTCCCAATTAGTCGAGGCTGGCGCCCACATCGCCTGCGGCTCGGGCCGGATGAAGCGGAAGCGGCCATAGCGCTCGAGCTTGCGGCCATGGCCTGAATCGACCAGCCCGTAATCGGTCCAGGGTTCGGTGACGATCGTGGTCAGCTGCATCGCATATCCGTCTCGAAATATCCCGCTGCCGGTCGTGCCGGCCGTACCAGGGTCAGGCCGCAGCCTTCAGCGCTGGTCCGACCGTCGCCAGCGTCTCCGTCCCCGCGAGCATCCGCGCACCGGCGGCGCGGACGTCGTCGAGGGTGCAGGCATTGATGCGGGCGACGATCGTCGCCGGATCGATCGGCGTGCCGTGGACGAGTGTCTGGAAGCCCAGGCGATCGGCCCGGCTCTGTACCGATTCGAGCGCCATCAATATCGTGGCCCGGATCTGGGCCTTAGCCCGGTCGAGCTCGACCGGAGCCAGTGAGACGGCGGTCTCACGCAGCAGCTCACGTGCGAGGTCGGTCGCATGCTGCGCCTCGCGGCGCGCCGTCGCCAGATAGACGGTCATCATGCCGGTATCGCGCCAGGCCGCGACTGAAGTGCCGACCGAATAAGCCAGGCCGCGTTCCTCGCGAATTGCCTGGAACAGCCGCGACGAACTGCCTTCGCCTGCGGCTTGGCTGAACAGCAGCAGCGGATAATAGGCCGGGTCGAAATAGCTGACGCCTTCCCATCCGAACAATATGTGCGCCGATTCCAGTTTCCGGCGTTCGACGAAAAGCCCACCCTGATAGGCAGCGCTCTCCGCGACCGGGCGAGGCGCCGGCTCCATGTCGCCGAAGCGCTTTTCGGCGAGGTCGACCAACTGCTCCACGTCGATCTTTCCCGCGGCTGCCAGAACCATGCCCTGCGGGCGATAATGGCACCGGGTCCAGCCGTGGAGGTCGTCGACGCCAATGGCTTCGATGCTTTGCTCCTCGCCGAGGACGGGCCGACCGAAGGCCTGGTCCGGCCATGCGGTCGAATGGAAATGGTCGTTGATGATGTCGTCGGGCAGGTCGCGCGCCTCGCCCAGTTCCTGGAGCACCACGTCCTTCTCGCGTACGAGGTCGGACGCTTCGAAATGGGGCTTCCGGACCAGATCGGCGACCAGTTCGACGCCGAGGTCGAGATTCTCCGCGAGCAGCCTTGCCTGAAAGGCGGTCTGGTCGCGCGAGGTATAGGCGTTCAGATAGCCGCCGACATTCTCCACCGCTTCGGAAATCTGCCGCGCGTTGCGGCCGCCCGCGCCCTTGAACACCATATGTTCGAACAGATGCGCAAGCCCGTTGGTCCGCGCGTCCTCGTGGCGTGCGCCACAGTCGACATGGAGGCCGAGCGCGACCGTTTCGACGCCGATCATCGGCTCGGCGGCGATGGTGAAGCCGTTGGCCAGCCGGTGAAGATGCGGGCCGGACATGTCGGTCAGACCGCTGCTACCGACTGGTCGGCGACGAATTGCTCGATCGCCCCGATCTCTGCCGGCAGAACCACATAGCGTTCCTGCCGTTCGAACAACTCGCCGATACGGGCGGGCAGTGTCGGGCGGATGCCCGTCGCGCGCTCGACCGCGTCGCCGAATTTGGCCGGATGGGCGGTCGCCAGCGTGACGACCGGGACCGATGCGTCTAGTTCAGAATCCTGCGCGGCGGCGAGGCCGATCGCGCTGTGCGGATCGATCGTCTCTCCCGCGCGGTCATGCGCCCAGCGCATCGCCATCTGCATCCGGTCGGCATCGACACGGGCGCTGGAGAAGAGGGCTGCCGCCTCGCTGCGCATCGCCGACGGGATATCGAGCCGGCGGCTCGATTCGAACCCCTTCATCGTCGCGGCCAGCGCCATGCCGTCGCGGCCGTGCAGGTCGAACAGGAGCCGCTCGAAATTCGAGCTGACCTGAATGTCCATCGACGGCGCGGCGGTCGGCGTTACCGTGCCCACGGAATAGTCGCCGGCCGACAAGGCGCGGTGGAGGATGTCGTTGACGTTGGTCGCAACGATCAGCTTGGCGACGGGCAGGCCCATGCGCGCCGCCACATAGCCGGCGAAGACATCGCCGAAATTGCCGGTCGGGACCGAGAAGGCGATCGGTCGGTCGGGCGCGCCGAGCTGAACGCCCGCATAGAAATAATAGACGATCTGGGCCATCAGCCGCGCCCAGTTGATCGAATTGACCGCCGACAGGTTGAAGCGGCTGGCGAAGGCGGCATCGGCGAACATCGCCTTCACCAGCGCCTGCGCGTCGTCGAAGCTGCCTTCAATCGCGATATTGTGGACGTTGGGCGCCAGAACCGTGGTCATCTGACGCCGCTGCACCTCGGACACGCGGCCTTTCGGGTGCAGCATGAAGATGTCGACCTTGGCACGGCCGGCGAGCGCATCGATCGCCGCCGATCCGGTATCGCCGCTGGTCGCCCCGATGACGGTCAGATGGGTGTCGCGCTTGGCCAGGAAACGCTCGAACAACAGGCCGAGCAACTGGAGTGCCACGTCTTTGAAGGCAAGCGTCGGGCCGTGGAAAAGCTCAAGGAGCCACTGCCGGTGATCGAGTTGCTTGAGCGGCACGACGGCGGCATGGGCGAAGCGGCCATAAGCGGTCTCGCACAGCGCCTTCAGTTCGGCGTCGTTGAGCGCATCCGCCACGAAAGGCCGCATGACCGCGACCGCCGTATCGACGTAAGACAGGCCGCGCATCGCCGCGATCTCCGAGGTCGTGAAGCTGGGCCACTGATCGGGCACGTAAAGTCCGCCGTCGGAGGCGAGGCCCGCGAGCGTGACGTCTTCGAATCCAAGGCGGGGGGCCGAGCCCCTGGTGCTGACATACTGCATGACCGGCGGCCCTTAGCGAGCGCGCGCGCCTGCGGCAAGGAATAGGGACTCTCCAGGTCCGAAACATCGCGGCTGTGGCGGATCGGCATCGTCCCGCATGTTGATGTCGGTGCGGCTTAGGAAAGCCAGGCGATCAGGGCTGAGATCAGGGTTGCACCGCCGATCGGCGCGACGAGCAGAAGCAGGAGGTTCATCGCCACAACAATCGCCAGCGTCTTTCGCTGGCCGGCGTTCAGCGCGGGGCGCCGGTCGGATTGCTTCGGCTGCCAAGGCGGGGGAGGCGGCTGGTCGCCGAAATCCATGAACATGATGACTGCCTCCATGGCCGTCGTGGCTCTGAGGTGACAGATGAAGCGCGTTCAATCGACCTGCCAATAAGGGCAGCGGCTAGAAATCGAGCCCCACGGACAGTCGAACGTCGCGTGCCGAGATCTGCCCGGTATCGGGCACGGCCCGATAATTGCCGATACGCGCACCGACGTTGACCGGGCCCTGCGCCTCGGGCGGTTTGACAGTGATCGATTGCCCCTCGCTCGCCATCCGGCGATACCCTGTTCTTGTGGTCGAGAGGTCCTCGATACCGAGAGCCCGGGCCGCGCGCTTTGCCTCGTTCTCGGCGCGTGCCGAGCGGGCGGGGTCTTCGATCGGCGCGATCGCGGCGCCTTCAGGCAAGTTGCGGGGCGGGTCGCTCAGACGAAAGGAACCGGACCAGTCCAGCACCACGGGCTGCGGCGGAGGGGCGCCTGCTGGCGGTTCGTCCCCTCCCTGTGCGGCATGGCCGGCCTGACCCGTGAAAGCGGCTGCGAAGGCTGCGCTTATCAGCAGGAACCGGCAAAAGGTCGGCCGCGAGTCGACAGGGTGCGTCCTCATGGCACTGTCTTAGCAGTGCGCGCCGGCTTTTCCCAAGCGATCGCAGGGGAATCGCGCGACGAAGCGTTTGACGAGCATAAGGCTGCATCACTATATGCGCGCTCCGTCAGGCGGCCGGTGGCCGCCTTTTTGCATTTTCGGAGCGATTTCAGAGCCGATCGAAAGGAAAGGGAGTTTTTGCCATGACCATCACCCCGCTCATGCCGGTTTATCCGCGGTGCGGCGTGCGTCCGGTGCGAGGCGAAGGCTGCTATCTGATCGGCGAGCGCGGCGAGCGCTATCTCGACTTCGCCAGCGGCATCGCCGTCAACCTGCTCGGACACGGCCATCCCGAACTGGTCCAGGCGATCGCCGACCAGGCGGCGACGCTGATGCACGTGTCGAACCTTTACGGCAGCCCGCAGGGCGAGGCCTTCGCCCAGAAGCTGGTCGACCGCACCTTTGCCGACACGGTGTTCTTCACCAATTCGGGCGCCGAGGCGGTCGAGTGCGCGATCAAGACCGCGCGCCGCTACCATCATGTGAACGGCCAGCCGCACCGGACGAAGATCATCAGCTTCACCAACGCCTTCCACGGGCGGACCCTGGGCACGATCTCGGCTACCAACCAGCCGAAGATGCGTGACGGCTTCGAGCCGCTTCTGCCCGGCTTCGAAGTGGTTGCCTTCAACGATCTGGAAGCGGCGCGCGCCGCGGTCGACGCGAACACGGCTGGCTTCCTCGTCGAGCCGGTCCAGGGCGAGGGCGGCATGACGCCGGCCAAGCCGGAATTCCTGCAGGGCCTCCGCCAGATCTGCGACGAGCAGGGTCTGCTGCTGATCCTCGACGAGGTCCAGTGCGGCTATTGCCGGACCGGCACCTTCTTCGCGCACGAGCAATACGGCATCACGCCGGACATCATGGCGGTGGCCAAGGGCATCGGCGGCGGTTTCCCGCTTGGCGCCTGCCTCGCGACCGAGGAGGCCGCGAAGGGCATGGTGGTCGGCACCCACGGCTCGACCTATGGCGGCAACCCGCTCGCCATGGCGGCGGCCGAGGCGGTGTTCCGCGTTGCGGTGAACGACGAATTCCTCGCCAATGTCGAGACGATGGCGGCCCGGCTGCGTCAGGCGATCGAGCAGATGATGCCGAACCACGACGCGGTGTTCGACAGCACGCGCGGTCTGGGCCTGATGATCGGCATCAAGCTGAAGGACGCCGTCGAGGCGCGCGCCTTCGTTGCGCATCTGCGTGACAATCACGGGTTGCTGACGGTCGCGGCCGGCGAAAATGTCGTCCGCATTCTGCCGCCGCTTGTGATCGATGACAGCCATGTCGCCGAGTGCGTCGAGAAGCTCTCGGCTGGCGCCCGGACTTTCGAGGCCGGCCAATGAGCCGGTCCTTTATCGATCTCGCCGATGCCGGCACCACCGGCCTCACTCTGATGCTCGACGAGGCGATCGCCCGCAAGCAGGCCCGCAAAGGCCTGCCCAAGGGCCGGATCGACGCCGACGCGCCGCTGGCAGGCCATACGCTGGCGATGATCTTCGAAAAGAACTCGACCCGCACGCGGGTTTCGTTCGACATGGCGATGCGCCAGCTTGGCGGTACCACGATCGTCATGGACTCGGGCAGCATGCAACTCGGTCGTGGCGAGACAATCGCCGACACCGCGCGCGTGCTCAGCCGCTATGTCGACGCGATCATGATCCGCACCGACGATCATCAAAAGGCGCTCGATCTCGCGCGCTATGCCGACGTGCCGGTGATCAACGGGCTGACCGATCAGTCGCACCCGTGTCAGATCATGGCCGACATGCAAACCGTGATCGAGCACCGCGGTGCGCTGGCGGGCTCGCGCTGGGCGTGGTTCGGCGACGGCAACAACGTCCTCCATTCGATCGTCGAGGCGGGAAGTCTGCTCGGCTTTCCGGTCGGCATCGCCTGTCCTGAAGGCTATGACCCCGATCTGGCGGTGGTCGCGGTCGCGCGCGAGCGGGGCGGCGATATTCGCCTGTCGCGCGATGGCGGCGAGATTGCGACCGGCGCCAATGTCATCGTGACCGACACCTGGATATCGATGGGGCAGGCGCATGCTGAGGAAAAGCTCAAGGCGATGATGCCTTATCAGGTCGACGAGGCGCTGATGGCGCGCGCGGCGCCGGATGCGGCCTTCCTGCACTGCCTGCCGGCGCACCGCGGCGAAGAAGTCGTCGATGCGGTGATCGACGGGCCGCAGTCGCTCATCTGGGACGAGGCCGAGAACCGGCTGCATGCCCAGAAGGCGGTCCTGCTGTGGTGCCTCGGCAAGATTGGCTGATCAGGATCGGGCAGGCGGGGGCAGGGGTTCCCGCCTGCCCCCGCCGGCTTGAAATCCTTGCGGCCCGTACCGACTTGATGGCGGACAGGAAATCGCTTTGACCATCAATACCACTCTCGACACTGCCCTTGGCTTCACCATTCCGGAGCGCCATGTCCGCGGTCGCGTCGTGCGGCTCGGGCCGACGCTCGATCGCATTCTGGGCGCGCATGGCTATCCGCCTGCGATCGAACGGCTGCTGGCGGATGCGCTCGTGCTGGCGGCGCTGCTGGGCTCGACCCTGAAGCACGAGCAGGGTCAACTGACCCTCCAGGCGCAGGCCGACGGCGGTGCGGTCGAACTGCTGGTCGCCGACTATAAGGGTGGCGACATGCGCGGCTATATCCGTCACGACCCCGAGCGCGTTGCCGAGATCCCGTCCGATCCCTCGCTCTTTGCCCTGTTCGGCAAGGGCTATCTCGCGATCACCTTCGACCAGGCGGTCACCGGCGAGCGTTATCAGGGGATCGTGCCGCTCGAGGGCGCGTCGCTGGCCGAGGCGGCAGAAGCCTATTTCACCCAGTCGGAACAGCTGCCGAGTCTCGTGCGGCTTCACAGCAAGCGGCTCGAGGATGGCAGCCATGTCGCGGGCGGCATATTGATTCAGCACCTCCCCGAGGGGGAGGAGGGGAGGGAGCGGCTGCACACCCGGCTCGATCACCCCGAGTGGGAGCATGTGCGCGCGCTGGCGCAGACCGTCACGACCGCCGAGCTTGCCGATCCTAAGCTGACGCCGACCGACATTTTGTGGCGCCTGTTCAACGAGGACGAGGTGCGCACCTTCGCTGCCGTCGACCTTCAGCGTGGCTGCCGGTGCGACCCGGGGCATATTCGCTCGGTCATCGCCCGCTTCCCGCTGGAGGAACGCGCCGAGATGGCCGATGCGGCCGGCGATATCCATGTCGATTGCGAGTTTTGCGCCAAACGCTTTTCCCTCTCGCTCGAATCGATCCTATCGCAATAGCCTATTCCCGAAATCGTAACGACTTCGGTACAAAACAGCATTCTTCAGGTTGGGTGACGTCCGTCTCCGGCTATGGGTCGTTGGTCGAACGATGCTGGCAAGGGCGGACGGCGCCGGGAAACGCGATGTTGTCCTTAGCTGAACGGGGTGGATGATGGGACTGGTGGTACGTGCGGGCGTTCCGCTGATCCTGATTGCAGTGGTCGCTGCCCGGCTGGTCGCCGCGCCCGCCGCAGTGACCACGCCTGCTCCGGCGCAAGCTCCTGCTGCATCGTCCACGCTCGATGCGCTCAAATCCCTCGAACCCGGAACATGGCAGCTGGATGTCGCCGGACGTCCTAGCCGGCAGGTCTGTCTGTCTGATCCGGCAGCCTTGGTGCAGATCGAACATGAGCAGGCGGGGTGCTCCCGTCTGGTCGTCGCCAACGAAGCGCGCAGCGCTACGGTCCAATATATGTGCCAGGGAGCCGGTTGGGGACGCAGCACGGTGCGAGTGGTGACTCCGCGTCAGGTGTCTATTTCGACTCAAGGCATCGCGCGCAATGCACCTTTCGACTATGAGGTGAGCGCTCGAAAAGTCGGCGCATGCTCTCCGGCAGGCTCCGTTTCGCGCCGCTGAGACGTAGCGTCACTGGCGGCGAGAGGCTGTCGTTGGTCGCCGATCAGACGAAAGTCGAATCGCCCACCGCAGCAATGACGGCGTCTGGTTAATCCTTTGTTTAGGCACGCCATAGTAGACGGGACGGGTGCCTCCCCCTTGGGCACATTTTCCTCCCTTAGCAGGCTTTCAGCCTCCCTGGGCCGCCTTCGGGCGGCCCATTCTTTTGTATCGCCGCCTTCGCGTGGCGCCTTTTTTCTCCGCGATGGGCGACGTCAGCCCTTGGCGCGAAGCCGGTCTTCGATATCGCTGATCGGATCCTCTCCGCGAAGGAAGGGCGGGTCCGGAATGGACGCGCGGGATTCGTTGAGGAGCATCGACCAGCGAGCCGATAGATTGCGGAAATAGGGATCGTCGACTTCGATCCTGCGCCTGACGATGGGAGCACGGGCATCCTGCCGGACCACGACCAGGTCGAGGGGAAGGCCCACTGACAAATCGGACCTTATGGTCGAGTCGAACGACAGCAACCCCACTTTGACGGCTTCCTCGAGCGAACTGTGATAGTCCATGGCGCGGTCGAGTATCGGCTTGCCATATTGGGTGGCGCCGATCTGGAAGAAGGGGCTGTCCTGCTGGCATTCGATGAAATTGCCCGCATCGTAGATCAGGAACAGCTTCGGCGGCCCGCCGGCGATGCGGCCGCCGAGCAGGAGTGAGATGCCCGATGGCACGCCTGCCGCGTAGAGTGCGGGTTTGAGCTGCGCACCGGCCGCCATCACCGCTTCGCCGACCAGTTGGGCGGCCTGGAACATGCTGGGCATATGGTCGATCCGGCGTGGCGCCTCGTCGCCAGTGCGCGGCGGCATTCCCTCGGATAACATGCCCAGCACGAGCTGGGTCACCGACAGATTGCCTGCGCTGGCGAGGACGAGGAAGCTGTCTGGCTCGTCCGCCAGGATGTGGAGCTTGCGATAGGTGGAGATATTGTCGATGCCGGCATTGGTTCGCGTGTCGCCGATCATGATCAGCCCGTCGCGCAGCAAGATTCCCAGACAATAGGTCATGTGCCCTCGCCAGCCTCGTCTCTCCGTCAAGCAGGATAGCTGATATGCGGCGTTTGTCAGTGCCGGAATTCAGGGTGGATAAGATGGCGCGGGCCGCCCGCTAGCTGTGGATTCGCCTGCGCAAATCGCCTAGATGCGGCCCATGGCTGGCATGGCGAATATTGAAAGCCGACGCGCGATCGTGCTGCTGTCGGGCGGTCTCGACTCGATGGTATCGGGGGGTATCGCCCGGGAGCAGGGCTTCGGGCTTGCGGCGCTTACCATCGATTACAATCAGCGACATAGGGTCGAGCTTGAGGCCGCAAAGCGCGTCGCTGCGGCGCTGCAGGTCGATCGGCATGTCACCCTGCCTCTGAACCTGCGCGCCTTCGGCGGCTCCTCGCTGACCGACGATATCGACGTTCCCAAGGACGGCGTGCAGCCCGGCATCCCTTCGACTTATGTGCCCGCGCGCAATACGATCTTCCTGTCGCTGGCGCTGGGCTTCGCCGAGGCAACCGGTGCGCGGCATATCTTTCTGGGCGTGAACGCGCTCGACTATTCGGGCTATCCCGATTGCCGGCCCGAATTCATTTCCGCGTTCCAGCATCTGGCCGACCTCGCCACCCGCATGGGCGTGGAGGGGCAGGGTTTCACGATCCACGCGCCGCTCCAGCACATGACCAAGGCCGACATCGCCCGCGAAGCCGATCGGCTCGGCCTCGACGCCGGCATGAGCTGGTCCTGCTACGACCCGACGCCCGATGGCCGTCACTGCGGCCTGTGCGACAGCTGCCGGCTTCGTTCCAAGGGATTCGAGGAAGCGGGGCTACGCGATCCGACGGTCTACGCCTGACATGGCCAGCTATGCGGTCAAGGAGATGTTCCTGACCCTGCAGGGCGAAGGCATGCAGGTCGGTCGCCGGGCCGTGTTTCTGCGCTTTGCCGGCTGCAATTTGTGGAGCGGTCGCGAAGAGGATCGCGCGTCCGCTGTCTGCCGGTTCTGCGACACCGATTTCGTCGGTCTCGATGGCGACAATGGCGGGCGCTATGATGCGGCGTCGCTCGCCGATACGGTGGTGGCCCTGTGGGGCGCGTTGCCCAACCCGCTGGTCGTGATGACGGGTGGCGAGCCGCTGTTGCAGGTCGATGCCGAATTGCTCGCTGCCCTTCGGGCGCGAGGGGTCGAGACCGCGGTCGAGACCAATGGCACGCAGGCGGCACCGGAAGGAATCGACTGGATCTGCGTGAGCCCCAAGGCCGGTAGTGAGGTGGTCCAGCGCAAGGGGCAGGAGCTCAAGCTGGTCTGGCCACAACCCGGCATCGACCCGGCCCAGCTCGAAAGCTGGGACTTCGAGCATTTCCTGCTGCAGCCGATGGACGGGCCGGACCTGCCCGCTGCACGAGAAGCGGCGATCGCCTATATCCTCGACCATCCGCGCTGGCGGCTATCAACCCAGACCCACAAGGTCGTTGGGATCCGATAGCCGCAAACGCGGAAGCGCCTCAGCCGCCGGTCTTGCGGACTTCGGTGCTGGCCTGCTGGATGCGCGGTGCGCAGACGGCCTTGAGCTGGTCCTTCTTGGTCCAGCAGGCCTGATCCATCGACGGGGTCTGGACCGATACCTGGATATAGCGGCGTGCGTGGATCATGTCGCCCGTGGGAACCAGGCTGTTACGGAACTCGCGCATGCGGTCGACCGCGAGCTGTGTCAGATGGCCGCGGCCCAGCTTGCGGGCATCGCGCCCGATGGCCGAGGCGGTCTCGCAAAAGCCGAGCTGAGCATGCATGGTCGAGAACCCGTTATAGGTCCGGGTCGTATAGTCGTCGAACGCCTTCTGCCAGGCCTTGCCTTTCGTCCGCTTGAAGTAATTGCCGAGCGTCTTGTACGCTGTGTTGAGTTCGTCGGCGTTCTTAGACAGCAGGTCGTTATAATTGGGGACGGCGAGCAGTATTGGGGAGAACTGGCACTGCAGCGCGGCGACGTTCAGCCCGGCCCGCATATTCCAGAGCATATGGGCCCTGAGCTCGGCGGGCGTTGCCTTGGGCATCTCGATGCCCAAGCCTGGTTCGTCGCCCTGGACGGGCGCCGCCTTGAAATTGGGCCCGGACCAGAAAAGATAAGCCGAAGCCGGTGCAGTCTGCACTGCCATCGCCACAAGGGCCAGAGTCGAGGCCAAAACGCGTACCATATTCCCGTCCTCCGATATGTCCGAACCCGACCGGCCCCACGGGCGGGTTCACCCTGCGTTACATTGCGTTGCTTGCGTTATCCGCTTCGATCCCGTTGGCGACTTCGCTGCCCGCCTTGTCGAGAACCGCGCTTTCCACGATCGTCATGTCGTTCATCGTGCCGTCGCTTGCGTTCATCTCGACGAGGTTCGTGGCGGCGCCGGCATCCTTGCTGCCGCAACCCGACAAAGCGATGCAGCCCAGAATCAGGCTGGCGACGACGAGGCCGTCGATCGAACGTTTCATGATGTCCCCCGGAAAGGCTGTTCGCGAGTAGGATATAGCGAACGACTCGGCGGCTCAAGAGTCCGTGGCGATGCAAGCACTGCGTGCCAAAATCTTCAGAAGATCGGGAAAATGACGAAGGAGCGCGCTGTCTAGCGCCTCCATGCCGGCTGTCGCACCGAGTTGTGTCATGCTTGTCACGGCATATTCGCCCAGTCCGCACGGCACGATGCCCGAAAAGTGCGACAAGTCGGGATCCACGTTGACGGAAAATCCATGAAAGCTGACCCAGCGGCGAACACGAACGCCGATTGCGCCGATTTTCGCCTCGTTCGGATCATGGCCTACCCAGATACCGACCCGCCCCGGCTCACTGCGGCTCTCGATCCCGAAGTCGCCGAGCGCGGCGATCAGCCAGCGCTCGATCCCCGAGACGAAGCAGCGCACGTCACGCCCACGCTTTTCAAGGTCGAGCAGCACATAACCGACCCGCTGGCCGGGCCCATGATAGGTATAGCGTCCGCCGCGCCCCGCGCGAAACACTGGAAAGCGATCGGGTGCGAGCAGCTCGTCTTCGACGGCGCTGGTCCCGGCCGTGTAAAGCGGCGGGTGCTCGAGCAGCCAGATCAGTTCGCGCGCTTCGCCTGTCCGGATCGCAGCGGCGCGCGCCTCCATTTCCGCCAGGGTTTCGGCATAGGGCGAAAGGCCGGGAGTCACGCGCCATTCGATGCCGTCGAGAACATCTTCCATTGCTCCGCATATCGCCGCTTTTTTCGTCCGATCAAGAGCCATGGATTGCGCTGTCGAGGAAGCGGGAATAGGCGGGCGGGATGACGATCGGAGCAGCTTGCGCATGACATCCTTCTCGCTGGGTTCGGTCTGGGAGGAGACGATCACCTTCCTGCGGCGCGAATGGGGTTTGCTCTTTCCCGTGGCGCTGGCGATCTTCGCACCGGCACAGCTCCTGATCGGGCGGGCCATGCCGGCGATCGCCGAGGCGAGCGCGTCTGGGGCTCCTGAAATGCCGGCCGAGATCTTGTTGCTGGGTCCGGCGCTGCTGCTCACGCTCTTCGGACATATGGTCTTTGCGTTGCTCGCAACCGTTCCTGGAATCAGCGTGGGCGAGGCACTGGCTGGTGCCACCCGCCGCTTTGGGGCGGCGCTCATCGCCATCTTCGTTGCGATGTCGGTTGCTTTTGCCGCTGCCCTCGCGGTGATGGTCGCGGCCACGCTCGGCGTGATGATCTTTCAGGCGGGCGCGCCCTCGGCCAATCTCGCGGCGCAGATCGCGACGCTGTTCATAATCCCATTCGCGGTCGTGTGGGTGCGGCTGCTCATGCTTCCGGCTGTCGCAGCCTGCGAAGGGCAGGGGGCGGCGATGACCCTGCGTCGCGCGTGGATGCTCAGTCGCGACAACGTCATGCGGCTGGTCGCCATCTGGCTGTTGATGATCCTGCTGAGTACGCTGCTAGCATTCATCGACCGTATGGTGATCGGTTCGCTGTTCGAACTGGTCAAGCTCGGAACCGGATTCGAAGCGGTCCCCGAAGCGCTGCGTCTGATCGTAAGCCTGGCCTTGGAAGCCACGCTCTCGCTTGGCTTTTCGGTCTATGTCGCGCTCGTTTACCGACGGTTGGCCGCTGGCTAAGTCGCGATGGTCTCCGCCGCGCTGAACAGCGGAACATGCGCAGCGGCTTCCGTCGGAAGCACGCCGGCCAGGCGCGGATCGGCGAAGGTCTCAACAGCCCGGGCATAGGGCTGGAAGCCATGTTTGCGATAGAAGGCGAGCGCGCCGGGGTGATCGAGCGTGCAGGTATGAACCCACATCCGGTTCACCCCGGTGCGCCAACCCAGGCCGAGCGCCTGCGCCATCAGCCACGCGCCATGGCCCTTGCCCGCCAGTTCGGGCACCAATCCGAAAAAGGCTATCTCGGCTTCACCGGCAATGCGGAAATCCAGTTCGAGAATGCCGATCTCGATGCCGCGCCGGTCCTCGACCGCGTAAATCTCGACGGCCTCATTCTGGATGATGGCGAGCAACTCGGTCTCGGGCATGACGAGCCGCGAGAACCACATCCAGGGTTCGCCGACCCGGCGGAACAGCGCGCGATATTTATCGGCGCCGGGCTGCTTCCAGCGGGTGAGGCGGAAGGGGGCGGCCGGTATCGGGCGGGGCCGCGGGCGTTCGCGCATCTCAAGCGAGGTCACGATCGTCGCGACCTGATCGGGCGCCACGGGGCTCAGCGGCATCGGCCTACTCCCAGGTCGCGACCGGCGGCAGGCTCATCAGAATTGCGTCGATGTTCCCGCCGGTCTTGAGGCCGAACAGCGTCCCCCGGTCGTAGACCAGGTTGAACTCGGCATAGCGCCCGCGAAAGTTCATCATCCGCCGCATGTCCTCGGCATCGGCCGGCATGCCCATGCGGTTACGCACGATGCGAGGGAAGATGTCGAGAAAGGCCTCGCCCACGTCGCGGGTAAACGCGAAGTTGGCCTCGAAGCCGGCCTCGTCGGCGCATTCGAGATGATCGTAAAATATGCCGCCGACTCCACGGTGAACCTGGCGATGCGGAATCCAGAAATAGTCGTCGGCCCAGGCCTTGAAGCGATCATAATAGTCGGCCCCGTGCGGATCGCAGGCCGCCTTCAGCCGGGCGTGGAAGGCGGCGCTATCCTCCTCATAAGGAATGGGCGGATTAAGATCGGCCCCTCCACCGAACCAGCGCTTGGTCGTCACGAGAAAGCGGGTGTTCATGTGAACCGCTGGCACGTGCGGATTAGCCATGTGCGCGACCAGGCTGATACCGGTGGCGAAGAAGTCGGGATTTGCTTCGCCCGCGCCATGGATCGTTCGGGCGAAATCGGGCGCGAAGGCGCCGCCGACGGTAGAGACGTTGACACCGACTTTCTCGAAAACCTTGCCCTTCATGAGGCCGCGTACGCCGCCGCCCCCGCGCCCCTCGGGGTCGTTGTCGCGGTTCCAGGGGGTGTAGCCAAACCGCGCATCGCTGCCGGCTTCGGCCTCGATCGCCTCGAACGTCGCGCAGATCCGGTCGCGCAGCGATTCGAACCAGGTTCGTGCGGCGCTCTGCTGCGGATCGAGTTGGAGCGTCATTCGGGCCATCCTCCAGTCTGTCTCAGGGCTTCGGAAAGGGCGATGCCAGCCGAAACCGCGACATTCAAGGACCTGAAACCCGGCCGCATCGGAATCCGGATTCGAACATCGGCGCGACCATGAACCTCGTCGGGCACGCCCGCGCCTTCCGACCCGAACAGGAGCGTATCGTCCGCGGAGAAGGCTGCTTCCCAAAGGGGAACTGCCGCCTTGGTCGACAGCAGCACGAGCCGTCCTGGAAGCTGCGCTTTGAAATCGGGCCAGTCGGCATGACGCGTCGTTTCGACGCTGCTGGCATAGTCCATGCCGGAACGCCTCAACCCTCTCTCGGAAAAAGCGAATCCGCACGGCTCGATGATGTCGACCGGCACCCCGACACAGGCCGCAAGTCGGAGAATCGTGCCGACATTTCCCGCAATATCGGGCTGGTAAAGGGCTATCCGCATGACTTTGCAGAGTAACGAATGCGTGCCGATGCGCCAATAAACGGAAAATGGGATTGGCAAAGCCGCCGAACCGGCGCTATCAGCGCGCAGCCGCCGGGGATTTTCGCGGGCGGTTGCGCATGCGCAGGGGGCAAAAAGCTGTCGGCTCGAACCCTGGGACGCATGCGTCTGATATCGTGGCAGCGCAAGGGTTCCGGAATGGCGACGCTCGAAACTATGGAAACGCCCGGTGAAGAGGCTGCGGACGGCGTCCGTCGCCGCGACTTCATCAACGTGGCAGCAGTCAGTTTTGCGGGCGTGGGCGCCGCAACCGTACTGATCCCTCTCATCAATCAGATGAATCCGTCCGCCGACGTTCTGGCGCTGGCATCGATCGAGGTCGATCTGTCGGCGATCCAGGAAGGTCAGGCGATCAAGACCATCTTCCGCAAGCAGCCGCTGTTCGTCCGTCATCTGACGGCCGCCGAGATCGCGCAGGCCGACAAGGTCGACCCGAGCTCGCTGCGCGATCCGCAGACGCTCGAGCAGCGCACCGTCGACGGCAAGAAGCAGTGGCTGATCACGATGGGTGTCTGCACCCATCTCGGCTGCGTTCCGCTCGGCGCGGGTGAGGGCGAGGTCAAGGGCGAGTTCGGCGGCTATTTCTGCCCCTGCCACGGGTCGTCTTACGACACCGCGGCACGTATTCGCAAAGGCCCGGCACCGAAGAATCTCGAAGTGCCGAAATATGCGTTCAAATCCGACACCGTCGTCCAAGTCGGCTGAGGTAGAGAGATATGAGCTTTCCCTGGGCAAATCATTACGAGCCGAAGAATCCGGTGATGAAGTGGCTGGACAGCCGCCTTCCGCTCCCGCGCTTCGTCTATAACGCCGTCGGCGGCGGATATCCGGTTCCCCGGAACCTGAACTACTTCTGGAATTTCGGCGTCCTCGCGGGCGTGGCGCTGACGATCCAGCTGGTCACGGGCATCGTTCTTGCGATGCACTATGCGGCCAATGGCCTCGTCGCGTTCGACTCGGTCGAACATATCATGCGCGACGTGAACTCGGGCTGGATGCTGCGCTACGCGCACGCCAACGGCGCGAGCTTCTTCTTCATCGTGGTCTACCTCCACATCTTCCGCGGTCTCTATTACGGATCCTATAAGGCTCCGCGTGAGATGGTGTGGCTGCTGGGCCTCGTGATCTTCCTGCTTATGATGGCGACCGCCTTCATGGGCTATGTCCTTCCCTGGGGCCAGATGAGCTTCTGGGGCGCGAAGGTGATCACCGGCCTGTTCTCGGCCATTCCGGTCGTCGGCACACCGATCCAGACCTGGCTGCTCGGTGGCTTTGCTCCCGACAACGCCGCGCTGAACCGTTTCTTCTCGCTGCACTATCTGCTGCCGTTCGTGATCGCGGGTGTCATCATCCTGCACATCTGGGCGCTCCACATTCCGGGTTCGAACAACCCGACGGGCATCGACGTGAAGGGTCCGCAGGACACGGTTCCGTTCCACCCCTATTACACGGCGAAGGACGGTTTCGGCCTGGGCGTGTTCCTGATCGTCTACTGCTCGGTGCTGTTCTTCGCGCCGAACTATCTCGGTCACCCGGACAACTACATCCCCGCCAACCCGCTCTCGACGCCGGCGCATATCGTCCCGGAATGGTATTTCTGGCCGTTCTACGCGATCCTGCGCGCCTTCACCGTCGACTTCATCCTGCCGGCCAAGCTGTGGGGTGTGGTTGCGATGTTCGGCTCGATCATCCTGCTGTTCTTCCTGCCGTGGCTCGACAAGTCGCCGGTCCGTTCGGGCAATTACCGCCCGGCGTTCAAGAAGTTCTTCTGGCTGCTGGTGATCGACGTTCTGATCCTCGGCTATTGCGGCGGTTCGCCGGCTGAAGAGCCCTACGTCATGATCAGCCAGCTCGCGTCGGCTTACTACTTCGCGCACTTCCTGATCATCCTGCCGATCGTTTCGAAGATGGAGCGTCCGCTTCCGCTGCCGAACTCGATCACGGAGGCGGTTCTCGAGGGCAAGAGCGGGGCTACCCTCGCGACGAGCACCCAGGCCTAAGGGGATATAGAAACCATGGTTCGTCCCATTGCATTCCTCGCAGGCGCTGGATTCGTCTTCGTCCTGCTCTTCTCGCTGGTGACGGGCGCGATCGCCTTCATCAGCGAGCCGCCGGCCAAAACGGTGGAACATGAGTTCCATCTGCATCCGAAGCATGTGTCCTTCGCTTCGGACGGTCCGCTCGGCAAGTTCGATCGCCAGCAGCTGCAGCGCGGCTTCCAGGTCTACAAGGAAGTCTGCTCGGCCTGCCACTCGATGCACCAGGTCGCTTTCCGCGATCTCGAGCAGATCGGCTTCACGCCTGCGGAAGTTAAGGCGATCGCCAAGAACTGGTCGACCGAGGTTCCCTCGATCAACCCGGAAACCGGTGAACCCGCGACCCGCAAGGCCACCCCGGCCGACAAGTTCCCGTCGCCTTATGCGAACGAAGTCGCCGGGCGTGCAGCGAACAACAATGCGTTGCCGCCGGATCTTTCGCTGATGGCCAAGGCGCGCCACGACGGCGGTGCCTATGTCTACTCGCTGCTGACCGGCTATACCGACCAGGCGGGTTTCAAGAACGAGAAGGGCGTGGAACTGCTCAAGGAGTTCCCGGAAGCAACGACCCCCACGGGTCTGCACTTCAACCCCTATTTCGCTAACCTGAACATCGCCATGCCGCCGCCGCTCGCGGCTGACGGTCAGGTGACCTATGCGGATGGTACCCCGGCGACGATCGACCAGATGGCCAAGGACGTTTCGGCGTTCCTCATCTGGACGGCGGAACCGAAACTGGAAAACCGCCATGCGCTCGGTTGGGCCGTGATCGGCTTTCTGCTGATCGCAACGACCCTTGCCTTCCTGGCCTATCGGAACATCTGGGCCGGCATCAAGCACTGAGCCTGACCTGAGACGATGTGACAGGGGGCCGTCCGGATTACCGGGCGGCCCCTTTCATTTGGAGAGTGTGAGATGCGCGAGCAGGGGCGCCTGGGCCTTATCGGAGGGAGCGGCCTTTATCGCATGCCCGGCCTGTCCGATGGCGAGTGGATCGACGTGGATACTCCGTGGGGTACGCCGTCGGACGCGCTGCTGATCGGCCAAATCGGCGGGCGTGAGGTTGCGTTCCTGCCCCGGCATGGACGAGGGCATCGTGTCGCTCCCGGCGAGGTCAACTACAGGGCGAACATCGCAGCGCTGAAAGCGGCGGGCTGCTCGGAGATTCTGGCGGTGTCTGCGGTCGGCGGCTTTCATGAAGCGGTACCGCCAGGTACATTCATACTCGTCGATCAATATGTCGATCGCACCGTGCGGGGCGGACGGAGCTTCTTCGGCGAGGGGATCGTCGCCCATGTCGCTTTCGCGCGACCAACCTGCAGTCGCCTGGGCCGCGTCGTCGCCGACGTGCTAGAAGCACAGGAAGGCGCGCATCGCATAGGTGGAACAATGCTCGTCATCGAGGGGCCGCAATTCTCGACGCGGGCGGAGTCGCTTCTCCATCGCCAATGGGGATGCGACGTCGTCGGGATGACCGGCTTACCGGAGGCGCGCCTCGCACGGGAGGCGGAGCTCTGCTATGCGAGCGTCGCCATGGTCACCGACTTCGACGCGTGGTCCGACACCGAGGTCGATGTGGCGAGTGTGGTGTCTACCATGAACGCGAATGTCGCGCGCGCCCAGGCGCTGGTCGAAGCGGTTGCCACGCGGGCGCAAGGCGGTTGCGGCTGCCCGCAGGGATGTGACCATGCTCTCGACGGTGCAGTGATCACCGCACGGGAGAGTTGGCCGGCAGAAAGCCGTGCCAGACTGGCTAGGTTGGCGCCCCGTCTGTTCGGCTGATGACCTTCTAAGCCGCCGGGCGCAGCGGTTGGATGTTGGTGACCTTCATCGTCATCACGACCTCATCCTTCTGATTGAAGATTGTCAGCCGAAAGTTGATAAAGCCCATTGAAGGGCGCGAACGCGGGATCGACTTGGACAGCACCTCGCTCTCGACGCGCAAAACATCGTCCGGATAGACCGGGCGGGTCCAGCGGAGTTCGTCGACGCCGGTACCGCCCAGCGAGAAGTGCCCGTCCTCCATCCACTCGTCGGTGAGCATGCGCATGACCATGGAGCAGGTATGCCAGCCGCTGGCGGCCAGCCGGCCGAAGATGGGGGAGGCGGCGGCGGCCTCGTCGTCAAGGTGAAAGGGCTGCGGATCGAATTTGGAGGCGAACTCGATCACCTCCTCGCGCCGCACCGGATAGGCGCCGAAGCGGTCGACCCGTCCGATCTCGAAATCCTCGAAATATCGCATGCCCTGTCCCCGAAGATCGGCCGCTGCGTGGCGCGCCGCCCTGTTGATTTCGTGCCAGCTACCGCGTGGTTCAGACGTTGAAGCGGAACAGCATGATGTCGCCGTCCTGCACGACATAGTCCTTGCCTTCGGAGCGGAGCTTGCCAGCCTCGCGGGCCGCAGCTTCGCCGCCCAGGGCGACATAGTCCTTGAAGGCCATGGTTTCCGCCCGGATGAAGCCACGCTCGAAGTCGCTGTGAATGGCGCCGGCCGCCTGCGGTGCCTTCGACCCCTTCTCGACCGTCCAGGCGCGCGCTTCCTTCGGACCCACGGTGAAGAAGGTGATCAGGTCGAGCAATTCATATCCCGCGCGAATGACGCGGGCGAGACCGGTCTCGGCGAGGCCGAGATCGGAGAGAAAGTCCGCCCGGTCAGCGGGGTCGAGGGTCACGATCTCGGATTCGATCGCCGCCGAGACGATCACGGCCTTGGCGCCTTCGGCCCTGGCCTTCTCGAACACCCGCGCGGACAGCGCATTGCCGTCGGCGGCGGCGCCTTCGTCGACGTTGCACACGTAGAGAACAGGCTTGGCGGTCAGCAGCTGCGCCTGCGCGAAGAGGCGGGCTTCGTCCTCGTCCTTTGGCTCGGTCAGGCGAGCGGGCTTGCCCTCGCGAAGCAGCTCGAGCGCCTGCCCGAGCACGGATGCCGCCGCCTTCGATTCCTTGTCGCCCTGGGCCGCCTTCTTGGCGAGATTGGGGACCCGCTTTTCAAGGCTCTCGAGATCGGAGAGCATCAATTCGGTTTCGACCGTCTCCGCGTCAGCGATCGGATCGACCTTGCCTTCGACGTGGGTGACGTCGCCATCTTCGAAGCAGCGCAGGACGTGGACGATGGCATCGACCTCGCGGATATTGGCAAGAAACTGGTTGCCGAGGCCTTCGCCCTTCGATGCGCCCCGGACGAGGCCGGCGATGTCGACGAAGGCGAGCTGGGTCTCGATGATCTTGGCGGAACCGCCGATCTTCGCGATTTCGTAGAGACGCGGATCGGGGACCGCGACCTGCCCGATATTGGGCTCGATCGTACAGAAAGGATAATTGGCCGCCTGCGCCGCCGCGGTCTCGGTCAGAGCGTTGAAGAGGGTGGACTTGCCGACGTTCGGCAGGCCAACGATGCCACAGCGAAAACCCATATCGATTCCAGACTTGTTCGGTTGCGCGCCCGATAGCGGGTGCGGCCCGTAAAGACCAGTGTCGGCGAGCATGTCCCGGCTAGGCCGGGTGTGAATGTCGCTGCTCAGTCGTTCGCGATCAGGAGACGCGGGGCCCTGAGCATGAGCGTAACGCGAGCGCCCGTCTCGCCCGCTCCGACCGCGACCGTCCCCCGGTGACGTTCGGCGATCGCCCGCACGATCACAAGGCCCAGGCCATGTCCGCCAAGGGTCGATCTCGCTTCGTCCCCTTCGACGGGCAGAGTCGTGAAGCCTGGACCATCGTCGGAGACCGACAGTTCCAGCGCGGCTTCTCCTTCCATCATGCGAGAGAGCGCAGCAATGTGGATGACACCGCGGGGCGGCGAAACCTTGAGCGCATTGTCGATGAGGTTGGCCAGCGCCCTGACGAGCAATTCGCGGTCCCCAAGGAATGTCGCCACCCGTACGTCTCGCTCGATCCGGACATTTTTTTCGTCTTCGGCGAGTGCCTCGTAGAGATCGACCGCTGTTTCGATGGCTTCGGCTACGTCGAATGCGGTAGCCGGGGTGCCGACATCGGCCTCTATCTCTCGCAACTCAAGGAGTGCGTTGAACGCCGCCATGAGCCGTTCGAGCTCCTCCGCCGCCCTGCTGGCCTGCAGGGAGACCTCCTCATCAACCGAATTCTCCATCGTCGAGAGACGTGCGCGAACCCTTGCCAGGGGCGTGCGGAGATCGTGGGCGATGTGGTCCGATGCTGCCCGCAGGCCATGGATACGGCGCTCCAGCTCCGCGAGCATCCCGTTCATATGGCGCGCGAGAATGCCGATTTCGTCGGCCGGGCCCGGCTCCGCGATCCTTTGCCCGACATCGCCTTCGGCAACGCGATCGCAGACCTCGTTCAGCCGGCGGATTCGGGCGGCGGTCTGTCCACCCACCACGAGTGCGGTGACCACCGAAAGCCCTGTGAGCAGCAGCACGATACCACCGCCCCACAGGCTGAGCGATCGGCGCAAGGCGCTGGCCGACTGTATGGGCCTTGCGAAAAGCAGGCTCGCCCCTTGGGGGAGCGGCCGGACGAATGCGACGATGTCCGTTCCCGCGCCTGAACTGCCGATCGCATATCCGTCCCGCCACTCGCGCAACCGGGGCCAGGCCGTGCCGCTGCCGCTTACCTGACCATTTCGGTCGCGATAGAGGAGAATGCGTGGCTGGTTGGTCCGTGCGGCGTAGCGCCCGACCTCTCTAACGGCGGCTGCGAGCAAGGGCGCTGCCGCCGGGTCGTCCAGCACGCCGGGCAGCTTCTCCGCCAGCGCCTCGAAATCATGGCGCGCCGCCTCGGCGGCGGCGACCCGGCGTGCATCGCGATCGACCATGAACAAGGCGGCTACGCTGAGAGTGAGTGCCAGCCCGGAAAATATAGCGAGAAGCAGCGCGGTCTTGGCCGGTAGCAGCAACGTTCTCAAGCGGCTTCGTCCAGACGCCGCAGCATCAATCCCTGGCTGCGAACTGCGACGATCAACGGATTGAGATGCGCTGGCACGCAACTCGCCGCGGCTTCCAGCTTTCGCCGCAACCGCGAAACGTGGACGTCGATGGTGTTGGCGAAGTTGGCGGGCACGAAATTATAGGTGGACCAGCAGGTCGACCAGAGCATCGAGCGCGTCACGGGCAGCCCCACATTGCGGGCCAGGAGGGTAAGAATGGCGAATTCCCGAGCCGTGAGGTCGAGCTGCGAGCAGCACAGCGAAGCTGTCATGCTGCCGGGTTCGATGTGAAGCGGCCCGCACAAGAGGGTTTCATGCTCCGCTGCCGGACCTGCGTCCCATGCTCGGCGCCGAAGCAGCGCTGCAAGGCGGGCGAGCAATTCAATCTCTGAAAGCGGCTTCACGGCATAGTCGTCGCCCCCGCCGGCCAGACCTTCGACCCGGTGGCGCTCGGATCCCAGCGCCGTCAGAAATAGCGCCGGCGCGCGTGCCGACTGGCCTGGCCCGACCCGGATTTTCTCCAACGCGCCAAGGCCGTCCAGGCCCGGCGTCTGGCGATCGAGAATCAAGATGTCGAAACTTCGTCCTCGCGCCATTTCGATAGCATCGAGGCCGTTGCCGGTCACCTCGACGCTTTCGAAGCCTGCTTTGCGCAAGGCGGTCGCCAGAAGCTCGGCAACCTCCTCCTCGTCCTCGAGGATGAGCGCGTTTCGTCCGAGGAACAGACGACGGAATGTCTGCTCGATGCCCTTTTCGTCTTCCTGCCCCATGGCGTCATCATGCGCACCGATACGAGAAAGGAAAGCGCTAGAAGCCGCAGCGTCAGATAAATTCAGATGTCGATGCTGGCACCGTGTCCAACGGACGGATAAACAGGAACCATGAAGGCTCTCGCTGCCCTTGCCTGCCTGGTTTCGGCCGCCGCCGCCGGGCCCTCGCCGATCGAGGATGCCACCCTCGGATTCCGTCTCGCCGAGATTGCACGGCGGAGCCATGATGCAGATATGATGCTTGCGGCCGCGCGCCTGATCGCGGCGAGCGGTGTGCGCAACGCGGTGCTGAATAACGGCAATCTCGCAGCGAGCGAGGCCTTGCCCGATGCCTCATCCGAGGTGGCCGCCCTCACCGAGGAGGCGCGTTTCATGGCGCCGATGGACATCCGCATTGCAGAAGAGGCCGAGCGGATTCGTCGCGCACGCCCGAAGGGGATCGTCGGCGGAAGCTGGGGGAGTGGACCTCTGCAGTTCCGCGAGATGCTGGCACCGGGTGGAATGATACGCTGGACGGTCGAGGCGCGTGGCGCTGAGCCGGCACTGGTGTCGGCGATCGGCGACGGTGATGCCGGACTGCACCTGCGCGTCGTTGACGGCCGTGGACGGCCGATCTGCGACCAGAAGGGGGATAGCCATTATCCCCTTTGCCGGTGGTCGCCGCCGACGGCCGGTCGCTATCGCGTCTCGCTCGGCAATGCGGGAAGCGTTCCGACGCGGGTGGTGGTCCTGAGCAACTGACCTGTCGTGCGACATCGCCTCATGGCGCGTGCGTCGCGACGCAGTCGCGGCCATTGTTTTTGGCTATGTAGAGGGCCTCGTCCGCGCGCTTGATCAGTTCATGGCGGGGCATCCCTGGCCGCGCTTGCGCGATGCCGCAACTGAGCGACATGACCAGCATATCGCCATCCGGCAGCACGACCGGGTTGCGCGAAACCGCTATTCGCAGCGCGTCCGCGATGGACGTCGCTAATTCGAGGGACGTGCCGTCGAGAATGATCGCCAGTTCGTCCCCACCCAGGCGGCCGATCACGTCATGATCGCGCAGCAGCGCCCTCAGCCGGCCGTGAAGCTCGACGAGTACCTTGTCGCCTGCAAGATGCCCGAAGCTGTCGTTGACCTTCTTGAACCGATCGACGTCGATCATCAGCAGGGCCAGGTTGGGCGACGACAGTGCCGCGAGAAGCCGGTCGAGATGACACATGAAAGCCGCGTGATTGAGCGCGCCCGTCAGGCTGTCGGTCGAAGCGGCCAGCGCGAGGCTCTGTTCACGCGCTTTGCGCAGGGAGACGTCACGAATTGCCCCGACCACCCCATAGGAGTGCCCTTCGTCGTCAACCAGCGCGCGCATCGTGCATTCGAGATAGTCGGCCGGCCGGCCAAGGGGGCGGAATTCGCAGCGGGAAACCTCGCCGGGATTTACGAAGGCGGCAGAGAAACTGGCAACGACCTGCGCTGCGTCCATATGCTCCGTCAGGTCGGCAAGCCTGGTCCCCAGCAGGTCGGTGCCATGCGGGACGGGCAGAAGCGCCGAGTTTCCCGACGCCTGAACGCAGCGACCGCGATGATCCAGGCGCACAAGCATGTCCGCCGAACTGGACGCCAAGAGGCGCAGGCTGGCCTCGCTTTCCTGGAGCCGCCGCGCCAGAAGACGCCTTGCGTTGAGGTCGGCCGCGACCGGCAGCGTCGTGAGGAACATCAGGGCAAGGTAAATCTGCAGGTAGGTCGCGCGCTCCAGAGGGGCATAATAGGCCCTCGCAATAGGTCCTTCGCCCGACATCGTCAGGTCGATTGCTAGGACCGCAAACAGGAAAAGCGAGATTTTCGTTCCGAATGGACCGAGGCGGAAGGTGGCGAGGAGCAGCGGTGCGCCCATGACGAACAGCATCGGATTGCGCGCGTGCCGGAACACGACCAGCGTCATGAAAGCGACGAGCAGCAAGATAAACACGGCCTCTATCCGGCCACGGCGTCCCAGTGCATCATACCAGCGCCGGAATGCACCGGAACCGATGCCGATGAACAGCGGCGTGAACAGGATCAGCCCGGAGGCATCGGCAAGATACCAGCTGCGCAGGGCGATCCAGAACCTGGCTCCATGTAAGGCGTCGGCGGCCAGCGCTGCGATCAGCGCGCCAAAGGCGGGCGCGATGCTGCCGAGCAACATGAAGGTCAGTAGCGTCCGCACGTCGGTGAAAGGATCGTTGCAGGCGCTCGACCGGCGTAGAATGAGCGCGGCGATTGCCACTTCGATCATGTTTGCCAGGGCATAAAGCAACGTCCCGGCGGCGGCACCTATGGCGAGATGATTCGCCAGTAAATTCGCCAGGAAAGCGGACGCGAGAAAGATCGGCCAGCGACTTGGCGATATCGGGATGAGGAGGGCGAGCAGCAGCGCGTTTGCCGGCCACAGGACGGCAAAGGCATATGCTCCGCCGGTCAGGGCGATCGATCCCCAAGCCAACAGGAAATAGCCGGTAGCGCCCAAGAGCGCACCGATGGCTTCCCGCGGACTGCTGCCGTCGTCCCATCTGCCCACGTTCAAGAATGCCCCCGCACTCGTCCACTGTCCATCGCCGGACATGTGTGCCAACGCAACCGATTTCAGCGCAGAAACGATCGCCTGCTGGTTGGTTGTTCCAAATACTGCCGCCGAGTCACATATCATTCCGCTCGAAAGCGCATGAGGTCGGCTGCTATCGCTGCGCCTGCCTCGTCGCGCGCGATCAGGATCAGCAACTCTTCTCCGCCGGGCAGGGGGCGGCCACTCGCCGGATCGCGGGTAACGAAGGTGAAGCCCACATTCGCCCAGCGACCGGGAACCACCAGCAGCCCCGCCGGTGGGGCAAGACTTGCATAGCTTCCGCTCGCATCCCGGTACCAGGCCTCGAGGCGCAAGGGCATCGCCGGCTCCCCGAAGTCGACCCGAACATGGTCGCAATGGTCGAGCGTGATCGGCCTGCTCGTATCGGGTGACTTCTTGTTCTTGCCACCGTTCCGCCTTTTGCAGGCGCCGGCATCGTCGACAGACAGGTTGGTCGCGAACGGCAGGGGAGGGAGGTCGCGAATAAGCGCGATCAGATCGGGTGATTGGCCATCGAACAGAAAGGGAGCGGAAAGATCCCCCGCTGTCCAGGGAATGGCGACCGGCCCGCTTCGCGCGGCAAGGGCGGCAAAGCTCGAGGGCCGGTCGGTGAGCGCGGTGGCGAGGGCGGTGGTGAACCGCCCGCCTTCACCATCATCCCAGGCGACCTGTCCCGGTGCCGCTGCAGCAAAGGCGACCAGCCTGCCGCCCCCCCCGATCCCCGCATCGACGAAACCGCTCGTGTCGATCGCACCTCGGTTGGGCGGTGGCAGGACGATTCCCAACGTGCTGGCGTCGATGCTTTTCGGGACGGCCCGGGCACCACGGAACAGGGCGCCGCCGGTACAGCTGTCTATCATTATCCAGATGTCGACCCCGGCCGCCCGCATCGCGCGCACGCGAAGACCGATCTCGTCATCTTTCAGCCCTCCGGGCAGCGACTTCGACCGGTGGTCCCAATGACCCGCGTCCGAGGCGAGGAACCATTCGTCCAGCCCGTCGGGTTCGAGCCCGTCGTCCGCCGCAACCGGCGCCTGGGTGCCATGGCCGGACAGGAAGATGATCGCGCGGTCGCCGCCTTCCGAGCGTCGAGCCAGATCGTCGAGGGCGGACCGAATGGCGGCAACTGTCGCGCCGCGCCCGGTCAGTACCGTCATGTCGCTGGCGGCGATGTCGAATCGGCGGAGCGCGGCCGCCATCCGCTCCGCGTCGCGCGCGGCTCCGGGAAGGGAGAAGCGTCGCAGCTCAGGCTCGGAGAATTCCGACGCGCCCACCAGAACGGCCCGCACGCGAGCGTTCGCCCGTTCGATCGGCTGGGTGATCGCCATGGGCAGGGCAAGCAGAAGCGCGAGGCGGAAGATCGTGACCATCTCCCGCACCATCTACCGCGCGGCGTCGGTCGCCGCCAGTTCATGTCAGGAAACGTCAGTCGGGAACGGCTCTGCTGCATGGCACATCGCCGTAGGGGAAATCAGGGGAGTTACCGTGATACGTAGCATATGTTTCAAAGCAGGTGCGGCCTTGGCCGTCGCGCTGGCTGCCGCACCGGTCTGGGCCGGGATGGACGAGGTGCTGACGAGGGCCGTGGCCCTGCAGAAGCAGGGCAAGGCCGCCGAGTCCTACGACCTGCTCGCGCCCTTGCTCGCCAACCGGGCGCAGGATGCGGACTATAATTATGCGCTGGGGCTGGCTGCAGCCGACAGCGGCAGGACGGGCGAGGCGATCCTCGCTTTCCAGCGCGTCCTGGCGCTGCAGCCGGGCAACAGTCAGGCGCGTGCGGAACTGGCGCGGGCCTATGCGCTGTCGGGTGACGTCGATACGGCGCGGGCCCAGTTCAGCACCGTCGTGCAGGATCCGACGCTGCCCGATCCCGTACGGCAGCGTTTCGACAGCATCGTTCGCCGCTACGACCGGGAAGTCGCAGGCGGCGGCACCGACGTCTCCGGCTTTCTCGACCTGTCGGGAGGCTATGACAGCAACATCAACAGCGCCACCAGCCTGACCAATATCACTATTCCCCTGTTCGCGGGCCTCGGCCCAGGCCAGTTGGGCGGCGCAGCGCGTCGGATCGACAAGCCCTTTTACGAAGCGCAGGGTGGTCTCAGCATCGCGACGCCGGCCAGCCGTCAGATGCGGGTCTTCGGCAGCGTGCTCGGTACTTGGCGCGACAATGTCGGGGACAGCCGCTTCGATCAGGCGAGCCTGACCGGCACGCTCGGCGGCTCCTACAGTTTCGCCAGCCGCGACGTGTTGTCGCTGTCGGGCCAGGTCCAGAAATTCTGGCTCGGCAGTGACGGCTTTCGCAATGCCTATGGCGCAATCGGGCAATATACGCATCTTCTGGGCAACGGGGCTGCGCTGAGCCTGGGCGCACAGCTGTTCCGCTTCGATTATGTCAACGACCGGCTCCGCGACGTCGATCGCTATGCGCTGGCGGCCTCCTATGCCGACCGGACGATCGTAGCCAGCATCGCGGGAGGCAAGGAAGAAGCCAGACGCGCCGCCGGGGACAATTTCTCCAACGGCTTCGTCAACGCCAATCTGGGTTTCGAATATTCGATTGCGCCGAGCCTCAACCTGGTGGGCGGCCTTTCGGGCGAGGTTCGCCGCTATGACGATCCCGATCCGTTGTTCCTGCGCAAGCGGCGGGACGAGCAGATCGATGCCTCTGTGGGGTTGAAATATCTCGTCGCCAAGTCGGTCTATCTGCGCCCGCGAGTCACCTATTCCCGCAATTTCAGCAATATCGGCCTGTATGATTTCGAGCGTTGGACCGCCAGCATGGGCGTCCGCGTCGAGTTCCGGGGGAACTGACCATGACGAACATCCATAGCATTTCGCGCCTATCGCTGGGTCTGCTGGCCTCCGTTTCGGCTTTCGCAGTGTCGGCGCCCGCAGCCGCCGGCAAGATCCTCTTTTCGGACGATCCGACCCTTGTCGGCACGGAGGCCGGCAGTGGCCAGGAAATCCGCACGTCGGGCGGCACGACCCAGATCTTGACCGACAGCGGCGCGATCGTGTCGCTGGTCGGCGGGGCATCGGTGAAGGTCGACGGCAATGCCGTTTCGATCCTGTCGGGCAACGTCACCGTGGCGGCGCCGCGTGGCGCGATCGATACCACGATCATGCTGCCCGGCGGCGCCACCGCGCGGCTGGCGGGCACAAACCCATCCGGCTCCTTCACCGTGCAAGGCAACAGCTTCACCGGCCATACGCTTGGCGGCAGCGTCGCCGTCACCAGTGGCGGCCAGAGGCAGGTCTACAGCGTCGGTTCGGCTTGGCAGGCAGAGGCCGGACGGGGGGCGGATCGCGTCTTCGCCAACCGCGCCGACGCGGCACCCGCAGCACCGGCTTCCGCTAATGCGGAGCCGGCCGGCGACACCGCAAAGGCCGCTGCGGCCGGTATCCCGGTCAATCTGGGCGAGGCGCTGGCAGCGGTCGGGGCATCGGGCGACGTCGTCCAGGCGGCCCGCAATGTCGAAGCTGCCGCCGCCAATCCGTCGGTCCCCGCCTTCCCGGCGGGCGATGTGGCGACTCTCGTGGGTTTCGCGACGCAACTGCAGGAGGCGTATGGCGCGCGTGTCTTTGCCGGAGCTGAGCCCGGCATCATCCAGGCCTATCTGGGCTTCCTGGCCGACGGCGGTGCTGCCGACCAGTTCAAGGCCACCTATGCCGCGCTGATCAACCAATATATCGACCTGATCCGCAGCGGCGGCGCGCCGTCGAGCTTCGAGGGGGCAAACCAGCAGGCGGTGAACGCCTATCTGACCTATTTGTCCACCACCGGCACGCTCCAGGGCCTGTCGGAACAGAATGCCGCGCTGGCGAGCGCTTATCTGAACTTCCTCTCGACCGGCGGTGGTGCCGATAGCTTCGTCGACAGCTATACCGATCTGGTCAATGCCTATATCGACTTCATCCGGGCCGGAGGGGCACCGGCCGAGTTCACGGGCGCCAGCCAGGACGTGATCAACGCCTATTTCACCTTCCTCCAGTCGAGCGGCCTGGTCGACCTGATCGGCCAGTCCAACCGGGCGATCTTCGACGCTTATGCGCAGTTTCTCGCCAATGGCGGGACCGGCGTCTTCGTGCCGCCATCGACGGGCGGTAACGGCGGCGGAGACGGGGGCAATGGCGGTGGAACGGGCGGCGGGACTGTCGTGCTTCCCGAATATGCCAGTGCGCTGCAGGCTTATATCGAGTTTCTGCGCGGCGGCGGCAATCCGAACGGCTTTTCGGGCATCACCGTCGATCTGATCAGGCAATATATCAACCTCGCGATCGATAATGGCCTGTTTGCAGGCGTTCCGGAGCCTACGATCCAACTTATCCGCAATGCTGTCGATCTGCTCGCCCAGACGGGGACGCTGGACGCTGTGGCATCGATCCTTGCCGGCCTTTCGCTGACACTGCCGACGATCCCAGACACGCCTGGCGTTCCGACGGGCCCGGGGACGCCGACCATGCCTGTCGCCGGAACCGAGCTTTCGGGTCAGATGGTCGCCTATGCGGGGGATGTAATCGGGATCGATGCCCGAGACGAAAGCCGAACGACGCTAGGCGATAATGGGCAACTCCTGAAATATGTCTGGACCGTCAATCCGACGGGCGAAGCGCCCGAGATCGGCACGAACAAGGCCTTCGAGACGGGCAGCGTCGCCGGCGTGATCGGCTGGACCCGCTGGGCCGGGGGAACGACGGCCGGAACCTATTTCGGGAATCCCCCGGTGACCCGTACCGAGCGACAGGGGCTGCATCTCGTCCATGGTACGCCCGCGACGGACCTGCCCACGAGTGGCACGGTCAACTACGCACTGGTTGGAGCGACGCGGCCGACGATCAATGATGGTTCGCTGGAACCCGGAACGCTCAGCGGCAGCGCCGCGGTCGCCTTCGGTTCCACGCCCAAGGTCGGCGTCGACCTGCAGGTCGGCATCGGCGGGCACAGCTATGCGGTGGCGACGACAGGCGGTGTGACCGATCCGACGCGCAGCCAGATGAGCGTTGGGAGCGGCATGAACTTCTCAGCTTACGGCCTTTCTGTCGCACCGGGCGGCCCGGTGTGCACCGGGGGCAGCTGTGAAGCCAACATCACCGGCTTTCTCGCCGGGCCGGGCGCCAGTCATCTCGGCCTGAGCTTCCAGGTTTATGCGCCGGGAACGAGCACGACCGTCACCGGCGCGGCGGCCTTCGGCAAATAGGCTCGCGGGGGCAGGCACTCCCACCACCTGCTCCTTCGGGAAGCGGCGCCGGGCCTGGCAGTCCGGCGCCGCTTTTCCGTGCCTGATAGCTGGCCTCAGCGGCTGGAGACCAGGATGAACGGTGCCCAGACGGAGGGATCGGCGCCGTCCGCCTGCGATCGATCGTCGATCAGATCGAGCATCGCCCGGCGCAAAGCCTGTGCCCGGCTCCGTCCCCGGCTGGCCAGCTGCGCCGTCTCGACGGTCAGTCGGGCCGCGATGTCGTCACGTACCGCCCAGTGGCTCACCAGAAGCGAACGCCCACCGGCGTAGAGGAAAGCGCGTGCGAGCCCGGAGAGCGCCGGGGCGGAGGTGGTCGATCCGGCGGCAGTGTTGCAGGCGGACAGCACCACCCAATCCGCGTCGATGTCGAGGGCGGCGATTTCCGAGGCGGTCAGCAGGCCATCGTCGGTGCTGTCGGGGCGTGTCGGTGGCGTCAGCACCAGCCCGGGCTCCGAATTGCGGTCTACCGCTCCAGCGACGAGCCCATGGGTGGCGAAGGCGAGGACGCGGATGTTGCGCAAGTCCTCTCGCTTGACCGCAGCTTCAGTGGCGGCAGCACCGATCAGCAGGTCAGGCCGGAGGCCGAGCGCTTCGCGCATATGGTTCAGTTCGCGCTCGGCCTGCGGCAGCGGCGCCAGCGCCGCGAGTGCCTCGCGATTGACGGCGGCGCCGCGATAGAAGCTGCGGACTTCGCCGGGGGCCGTTTTGCCTTCCAGCAAAGGCGCGCCGATGCCGACGAAGCGCTCGCCGGGCTTCACCGACGGCGTCCCCGCGCCGAGGCCCGAGACCGCCGGAATTTGCGTCAACGCCGCGCGGCGGATCAGCCATGGCGTCGTGCGCAGCGCCGCGATCTTTCCGTCCTTGCCTTGGGGCGGGCGGGTCACCAGCGTCGCGAAGGGGAGGCCGGCCAGCCCTCCGCCCGGCGCCACGATCCAGTTCTGGCTGCCGGCAAGCGTCTTCTCCAGCCGGTCGGGCACGATCGTTCTGTAGATATGATAGGCGAGGCCACGGTCGAACGCCGCTTGGCGAGCAGCCGGGTCGGCGAGGGCGCCACGCGCGGAATGGTCGACGTTCAGCGAAGCGCGTAGCGTTGAAATGTCCGCAAGCACGGTCGCCCCCTGCGAGCGCGCCCAGTCGGCCCGGTCGCGGCGCACAACGAAGGTCACGACATCCTTGCCGAGGGGCACCGGCATCAACAGCGCCTCGCCACGATCGAGGCGGGCGGCAACCGCCTTCTCGTCGAGCGATCGGAAGCGGGTTAGGGCAGCATCGGCCGGGCTTAGATTGCGCAGCGCAGTTTCGGCGTCGGTGAGTGCCGCATCGACCCTGGCTACGGCTGCGGTCGCCTCGCGATAGTCGGCGTCGCCCTTGCCGAATGCGCGTAGGGCGGCCTGGGTCGATCGGTCGCGTTCGGCCAGCAGGTCCTGCCGCCGACGGATAAGTGCCACTGCCTCCGGCACTCGTGCGGCGGTGCGGGTGGAGACCGCGTAGATGGCGCGACCGGCTTCGTCGAGCGCCATCAACTGGGCGATACGGAAGCCGGTTTCGCGGTCCCCGGTCAGCCAACTCGCATCGAGCAGCCGTGTCAGCAGGTCAGGCACCGAGCTGGCGCGGCGGTCGGGATCGGCATTCGCGAACAGCTCGCGTTCGACATCGGCCGAAAGGGCGGCGAGCCGCTCCCGCGCGTCGGGCTTACCCAGTTTCGCCGACAGCAGAACCACATAGCTGCGAATCTCGATCCGGTCGGGATGCGTGTCAGGCAAGGTTCGTGCATGCCATTGGTCGACGAGGTCGAACTGCTCCCGGGCGCCGTCATCGTCGCCCATCTTCAGTAGCGTCTTTCCCAGCGAACTGCGCAGCCGCATTGCCCTTTGCTGGTTGCCTTTGCCCAGGCCGGCAATCGCACGACGCCGGATCTCGACCGATTCCGCCTCGCGGCCGAGATCGACCAACTGGTCGGCCAGATTGTCGCGGAAGGCCGCCAGCACCTGATCCGCCGGATCGCGCGTCTTTTCGCCTATGGCGACCGCGCGTCGTGCATAGGGCTCGCCCTCCGCAGGGCGCCCGAGGAACAGCAGGTTGCGGGCGAGATTGTTGTAGGTGATCGCCAGCGGCGGATAGTCCGGCCCGAAGCGCTTCTCGCGCAGCACGGCGATGCGCTTCAATATGTCGACCGATTCCTCGCGCCGGTTCTGAGCGGCGAGAACGGCGACCCAGTTGGTAAGTGCGACGATCGCCGTCGGATGATCCTCGGGGAGGATGCGCCCTGCCAGCGTCATCGCCTCGCGGGCATAGGCTTCGCTGGCCTCCAGCTTGCGCGCCTGCAGCGTGATCGTCGACATATTGCCGATGAAGCCCACCAGTTCGGCGTCCTCCGGGGCACCCGACTTGCGATAGAGCTCGATCGACTGGACGCCGACCTGTTCTGCTTCTGCGAGGTCGCCCGCTGCGAAGTGGACCGTCGCGAGTGTGTTCAGCGCGATCGCTTCCGCCGCGCCACCTTGCGGAGAGATGGCGCGCCATCCGGCGATTGCATCCGCGAGTTTCGCCTTTGCGTCGTCGAGGCGATTTGCGTCGGCGAGAGCCGACCCCAGCAAGGTCATTGCTCGGGCACGTTGTTCAGGCTTCACGTTCCGGGCGCGCTCCACCTCTTCGAGAATCGGTAGCGCCTCGTCGCTTCGCGATGCGGTTACAAGCGCCTCGCCAAGGCCGAGCAGCGCGCGGGTCCGTCCGGGCGCACCGGCCGGCGTATTCGCCACCACTTTCTGCCATGCGGTCACCGCGCCGCCCGGATCGGCTGCGGTGTCGATGCGCTCTGCCTGTGCCAATAATGAAGGGCTAGCCGCCGCCGCAGGACCGCACGCCAGAAGGCCGGCCACAACGGCCGTGCCCAAGATCATTTTCCCCACGCTACTTCCCCCGTAACGCTACACCCACCAAGGCCATCCTAGCCTCGGCATGCTGTTGCGTCACCCCTCGGGCCGGGAGTTAGCCGGCGAGGCGGAGAGCGACCTCGTTCATGAAACGGACGTCATCGCCGGCGGCAAGCCAGGTGGCTTCTGCGGCGACCGCGCCAAGCATGTCGGACAGGGGGTCGATCTCCGACTTGGCGAAATTGCCAAGGACATGGCCGGTGACGCGGTCCTTGTGGCCGGGGTGGCCGATGCCCAGCCGCACGCGGCGAAAGGCATTGCCGATATGCGCTTCGGTCGAGCGGAGGCCGTTATGCCCGGCGGTCCCGCCGCCGGTCTTCACTTTGACCCGGAAGGGCGCGAGGTCGAGCTCGTCGTGGAAGAGCGTGACGTCGCCCACCTCGCATTTGAAGAAGCGCATTGCTTCGCCCACCGCCCGGCCGCTCTCGTTCATGAAAGTGGCAGGCTTGAGCAGCAGGATGCGCTCGCTGCCGATCCGCCCGGAGGCGCTCCAGCCCTGAAACTGCTTCTTCCACGGATCGAAGCGATGGATCTCGGCGATCGTGTCGACCGCCATGAAGCCTATATTGTGCCGGTGCATCGCATATAGCGCGCCGGGATTTCCCAGTCCTACCCAGATCTGCATCGCGGCTTCCTACAGTCTGAAGAGCGAAGGGCAAAGAAAAAGGCCCTGCCGGACCTGGACCGGCAGAGCCTCTATCTCGTTCAGCAGAAGGCGATTAGCCCTCGGCGGACTCTTCGCCTTCGGCAGCGGCCTCACCCTCTTCGCTCTTGAGAGCGGAGGGGGCGACGATCGTTGCGATGGTGATGTCTTCCTGGTCGACCGCAGTCGCGCCCTTGGGCAGCTTGATCTGCGACAGGTGGATGTTGTCGCCAACTTCCAGGCCCTTGAGCGACACGACGATCTCGTCGGGGATCATCGCGGCGTCGACGGTCAAGCCGAGATCGTGGACGACGATGTTGAGAACGCCACCGCGCTTCAGACCGGGCGAGAGCTCCTCGTCGACGAAGCGGACGGGAACGTCGACCGTCACGGTCGAATGTTCACCGATGCGGAGGAAGTCCGCATGGAGGGGGCGGTCGGTCACCGGATGGAACTGAACGTCCTTCGGCAGGGTCCGGATCTTCTCGCCACCGACGTCGAGCATGACGACGCTGTTGAAGAAATGCCCGGTGTGAAGCATCTTCATAAGGATCTTCTCCTCGATGTGAATCGAGGTCGGTTCCTGCTTGTTGCCGTATACAACGGCGGGGACGCGGCCTTCGCGGCGGATCGCGCGGGAGGCTCCCTTGCCTGCCCGCTCGCGCACCTCGGCCGACAGGTCGAGCACTTCGCTCATGACATGTCTCCAGTTCGCTTAGTGTTAAAAAGGCCCGCACTGCCTCCAGGGATGACCAGAGCGGGATGGGGGCGCATAGCGGCGAAGCGGGTAAAAGGCAAGGAACCACTTTGCAGCCGCGCTTCGGCAGTGCATGGGGGCGGGGTGCTGGACGAACATATTCTTTTCATCGACGGCGAAGCGATCGTCATCGACAAGCCGGCGGGCCTGCCCGTCGACCCGCCGCGCGACGGCAGCCTGAGCCTGGAGAACCATCTCCAGTCGCTGACCTTCGGCTTCAAGCGTTGGCCGAGCGCGGTTCACCGGCTCGACCGCGATACCTCAGGTTGTCTCCTGCTCGCCCGCAATCCTAAGGCGCATCGGCGCTATGGGCAGAGCTTCGAGGAAGGGCGGGTCGAGAAGGTCTACCTCGCGATCCTCGACGGGATACCCGAGGCGGTCGAGGGCGTAGTCGACCTGCCGCTCGCCAAACATTCGAGCCGCGAAACGGGCTGGCGGATGGTCGGCGACCCCAAGGGCAAGCCGGCGACGACGGCCTGGCGAGTCGTGGAGACGGTCGGCGGCAAGACACTGGTCGAGTTCCGCCCCACCACGGGCCGCACCCACCAGATCCGCGTCCACGCCGCGACCGGCGTTGGCGTGCCCATTCTTGGCGATCCGGTCTACGGCCGTGGCGGCAAGGACGGTCGGACGATGCTCCATGCCGCGCGCCTCGTCCTCCCGCGCGAGGGCAAGCCGGCGATCGAGGCCGACGCCGCCATGCCCGACCGCTTCCGCGCCCTGGGCTTCGGCAACGGCGCCTGATCCGTGCCGCGGATACCGGTCACGCAGCATATCTCGATCGACGAAGAGGAGATCGACGAGCGCTTCGTGCGGGCAAGCGGGCCCGGCGGGCAGAATGTCAACAAGGTGTCGAGCGCGGTCGAACTGCGCTTCGACGTAAGGCGTTCGCCATCGCTGCCGGCGGCGGTGGCCGAGCGTCTCGAGAGGCTTGCTGGCTCGCGGCTGACCTCGGACGGGGTGATCGTCATCCAGGCGCAGGAATATCGCGATCAGCCCCGCAATCGCGAGGCGGCGCTGCAGCGCCTTGTCGACCTAATCCGCGACGCGACCTTCGTCCCCAAGAAACGCAAGCCGACCAAGGCGACTTATGCGTCGAAGCTGCGGCGGCTGGACGGGAAGACCAAGCGGTCGGGGGTGAAGGCGGCGCGGGGGCGGCCGAAGATCGACTGAGCGGCTGTCAGAAACCGGCGATGTGGAAGATGCCGAAGGCTGCCACCGCGCCCATGAACAGGCCGCCAGCCAGGATCGCCCCCGCCATCGTGGTGGGGGGCACGCGCTTTTCCGTCAGCGCCGCGCGCCAGAGCAGCAGCGACAAAGGCAGATAGACAAGCACCCCCGACAGCATGCCGGGCGAATAGCGCGCGAATATCAGCATCAGCACGGCGTGGAAGACGAAATTCCAGAACTGGTGCGCGGCGCTCCAACCGATCAGCCAGGCATTGGCGCTGCTCGTTTGCAGGCTGACCGCCCGGCGTTGGAGCAGGACGAGGACCGCGAGAAACGCCAGATTGCTGCCGAGGAACAGTGGAAGGTCCATCGCATGGCCGCTGATCTCGCCCGCATAGGCCGGGAAGCCGGTGACATATTCTTCGGCGACGTGCAGCACGAAGGCCGGCGCCAGCAGGGCGGTCAGTCGATAATAGGACAAGGCCATCGGCACCGCTCCCCCCGGATTTTTCTCGAGGATATCTTTCGGCGCTTGAAGCGCAAGCCAAGTGCCGCCAGATCGAAAGCCATGTACAAGTTCGATATCGACAAACATGGCGACAAGGCCGTTCTCTACGACGATCTCTCGGCGGCGCTCGCGGCGCTGACCGCGGACGAGCCCGACGCCATCGCCAATATGGCAAACGCAGCCGCGCTGATCTGGGAATATCTGCCCGACCTCAACTGGGCGGGTTTCTATCGAGCGGTCGACGACGGGCTGGTGCTCGGACCGTTCCAGGGCAAGACGGCCTGCATCCGCATTCCGTTCGGCAAGGGGGTATGTGGCACCGCCGCCGCGACCCACGAGCCGCAGTGCGTGACCGATGTCCACGCTTTTCCGGGGCATATAGCCTGCGATTCGGCCTCGGCCTCGGAACTTGTAATGCCTATCGTGCACCAGGGCCGACTGATCGGAGTTCTGGACCTCGACAGTCCGATCAAGGGCAGGTTCGACGAGCAGGACGTCCGGGGGTGCGCCGAGCTGGTGGCGGTGCTCGGTCCGCGTATCGCGGGCTGAATAGGGTCAGCTGACCCGATCGAGCGCTTCGTCGCTCAGCGATCCGGGGATGATCATGACCGGGCAAGGGAATTGCCCGGCATCGGCGCTTGCGAAATGCGATACCAGCTTGCCAGGGTTGCCGCTGGCCGCGGCACCCAGCACGAGCGCGGCGACATGCGGTTGTTCGGCGAGTATTTCGCGAACAACGGTGACAGGATCGCCCTGACGTACGGTGATAGAGGGCATCACGCCGGTGTCCTCGATCAGCGCGCTGGCGGCCTGTGCGACCATTGCTTCAGCACGCAGCCGGGCTTCCTCCTCCATCGTCGCCTGAACGGCGCCCCACTGAACGAATTCCTGCTGTGGGACGAGGGCAAGGATTTCGACGGCGCCTCCGGTCTTGGTGGCGCGGCGCGCCGCGAAGCGCAATGCGACGCGGGAGGCGTCATTCTCGTCGATCACAACCAGATAGGTACGCACCCTTCGCCTCTCCCCTGATTTTTCACCAGATAGGTGAAAGGGTTCATGATTTTACCGCTCAGCGGCCATTCCCGGCCTTGACCTGCCACCGGGGAGGGGGAATGAGTGTGGGCCGCATCGACCCCAATTCCTTCCCCAGGGGACAGTTTATGCCGATAGAGTTGAAGATGCCCGCCCTCTCTCCGACGATGGAAGAGGGTACTCTCGCCAAATGGCTCGTCAAGGAGGGCGACAAGGTCGGCCCCGGCGATCTGCTGGCGGAGATCGAAACCGACAAGGCGACGATGGAATATGAGGCGGTCGACGAGGGCACGATCGCCAAGCTTCTGGTCGAGGAAGGCGCCGAGGGCGTCAAGGTCGGCACCGTGATCGCCCTGATCGCGGAAGACGGCGAGGACGCTTCGGCGGCCTCCACCGCGCCTGCGAAGAAGGAGGCCGCGCCAGCACCCGCCGCCCCCGCCGCCACGGAAGCCAAGCCGGCCGCCGAGGAGAAGCCTGCCGATCCTGCGCCTGCTCCCGCCAAGGACAGTGGCGGTGAGCGCGTCAAGGCCAGTCCGCTGGCTCGCCGCCTCGCCGCCGCGCAAGGCATCGATCTTGCCCACGTCGAAGGTTCGGGCCCTGGCGGCCGGGTCATCAAGGCCGATCTCGAAAATCTTTCCGGTGGCAAGGGTGCGCCCGTTTCGGCTGCTTCGGCTCCTGCGACGGCAGGCGCTCCCGCCGAGGCGCCAAAGCCGGCTCCCGCAGCTGTCGTGGCGTCGGACGACATTCCGCACGAGGTCATCAAGCTGTCGAACATGCGCAAGACGATCGCGCGCCGTCTGACCGAGTCGATGCAGCAGAGCCCGCACATCTTCCTGACGGTCGACATCATGCTGGATCCGCTGCTGAAGCTGCGCGGGGAGCTCAACAAGTCGCTCGAGGCGCGCGGCGTGAAGCTGTCGGTCAACGACCTGCTGATCAAAGCGCTTGCCGCAGCGCTGGTCGAAGTGCCCGATTGCAACGTGTCCTTCGCCGGCGACACGCTGATCCGGTACAAGCGCTCGGATATCTCGGTGGCAGTGGCCATTCCGGGCGGGCTGATCACGCCGATCATCAAGGGCGCCGATACCAAGTCGATCGCGACGATCGCGACCGAGGCGAAGGACCTCGCCCAGCGCGCCAAGGACGGCAAACTGCAGCCGACGGAATATCAAGGCGGTACCGCGTCGATCTCTAACATGGGCATGTTCGGCATCAAGCAGTTCACGGCCGTGATCAATCCGCCGCAGGCGATGATTATGGCGGTGGGTGCTGGCGAGAAACGCCCTTATGTCGTCGGTGACGAACTGGCGACGGCGACGATCATGTCGGCGACCGGTAGCTTCGACCACCGGGCGATCGACGGTGCGGTCGGCGCGCAGCTGATGCAGGCGTTCAAGCGGCTGGTCGAGAATCCGCTGGGCCTGCTCGCCTGATGGACGAGGCGGTGGAGCAACCGCCGGCGGGCGACCCAGCCATCCGGGTCGTCGCCATGCCGGCGGACACCAACGCCAATGGCGACATCTTCGGCGGCTGGCTCGTCAGCATGATGGACCTCGCCGCCGGGACGATCGCGTCCCAGCGCAGCCGGGGCCGTACGGCGACGATCGCTATCGACGGGATGACCTTCCATCGTCCAGTCAAGGTCGGCGACGTCGTGTCGGTCTATGCCGATCTGGTGTCGATCGGGCGGACCTCGATGAAGATCGACATCACGGCTTGGCGACGCTCGCGCGACGGGTTGGAAGTCCACAAAGTGACACATGCGACGTTCACCTTCGTCGCGATCGATGAACAAGGGCGGCCGCGCGCCGTCGACGAATAGAGCTGCAAGGAGCGGACAGTGGCGGATACCTACGATCTCATCGTTCTCGGATCTGGTCCTGGGGGCTATGTGGCGGCGATCCGAGCGTCGCAGCTGGGTCTGAAGGTTGCGATCGTCGAGCGCGAGCTTCTGGGCGGGATCTGCCTGAACTGGGGGTGCATTCCGACGAAGGCGCTGCTGCGCTCGGCGGAGATCTTCCACCATATGAAGCATGCCAAGAGCTTCGGGTTGGAGGCGACGGGGGTTTCGGCGGACCTGTCGGCGGTGGTGGCGCGCTCGCGCGGGGTGGCCAAGCAGCTGAACCAGGGCGTCACGCACCTGATGAAGAAGAACAAGATCGCGGTGCACATGGGCGAGGGCCGTCTGGTGGCGCCGGGGAAGCTCGTAGTGAAGAGCGACAAGGGCGAGGTCGAACTGTCGGCCAAGCATATCATCGTCGCGACGGGTGCGCGGGCGCGCGACCTTCCCTTCGCCAAGGCGGACGGCAAGCGGGTGTGGACCTATCGCCATGCGATGACGCCGACCGAGATGCCCGAGCGGCTTCTGGTGATCGGCTCCGGCGCGATCGGGATCGAGTTCGCCAGCTTCTACAACGACATGGGCGCCGAAGTGACGGTCGTCGAGATGATGGACCGGATCGTGCCCGTCGAGGATGCCGACGTGTCGGCCTTTCTGGAAAAGGCGCTGAAGAAGCAGGGTATGACGATCATGACCGGGGCGGGGGTCGAGGCGCTCGACGTGACCGGCTCGGGGGTCAAGGCAAAGCTGAAGGCGAAGGACGGCAAGGTTTCGGAAGCCGAGTTCAGCCATGTGATCGTGGCGGTCGGGATCGTGCCGAACACGGAGAGCATCGGCCTCGAGGCAGTGGGGGTGAAGGCGGAGCGGGGGATCATCGCGATCGACGGGCTGTGCCGGACGAACGTGCCGGGCATCTGGGCGATCGGCGACGTGACGCCGGGTCCGTGGCTGGCGCACAAGGCGAGCCATGAGGGCGTGATCGCGGCCGAGGCGATCGCGCAGGCGCTGGGCAATAAGGGTGTCCACCCGCATGCGATGGACAAGGCGAACATTCCGGGCTGCACCTATTGCCACCCGCAGGTGGCGAGCGTGGGGCTGACCGAGGCGAAGGCGGTCGAGGCTGGCCATGAGGTGAAGGTCGGGACCTTCCCCTTCATCGGCAACGGCAAGGCGATCGCGCTGGGCGAAGCGGAGGGCTTCGTGAAGACGGTGTTCGACGCGAAGACGGGCGAACTGCTCGGTGCGCACATGGTCGGGGCCGAAGTGACGGAGATGATCCAGGGCTATGTCGTGGGCAAGACGCTCGAGACGACCGAGGCGGAGCTGATCAACACGGTCTTCCCGCACCCGACGATCAGCGAGGCGATGCACGAAAGCGTCCTCGCCGCCTATGGGCGCGCGCTCCACATCTGAGGTCTATCGAAGGCAGGCGGCGGCGCGCTTCGATGCGCCGCTCCCTTACTCGCTGTCGCCTTCTTCTACGTTCAGCGCGGCGATCTGCGGCATCGGGCGCACGCTGCGGTTGAGCGCGAAGCCTGAGCTAGCCAGCAGGGCCGCCATGTCTTCATTGCCGCCATTGCGCCGGATTTCGAGGGCGGTGAAGCCCGCGTTCAGCAGCGAGGTGATGTCGCGGTCGCGCTGCCAGCCCGAGGGCGAGCCCAGCACGACGGCGATCAGGCGCCGTCCGTTGCGGACCGCCGAAGCCGTCAGAGTGAAGCCGCTGTCGTTGGTGAAACCCGTCTTGATCCCGTCGACACCCGGCACCACCCCGAGCAGCTTGTTGTGGTTCGCCATACGCAGGCGGCCATAGCTGACGCTCTGCTCGGCGAAGCAGCCATAATAGTTCGGGTGGTTGCGGATCATCGCGGCCGACAGGATCGCGATGTCTTGCGCCGAACTGAAATGCGCCGGATCGGGCAGGCCGCTGGCATTGGCATAGATGGTTTGCCGCATGCCCAGCTGACGCGCTTTGGCGGTCATCAGCCGGGCGAAATTCTGTTCGGTTCCGCCGATCTTCTCGGCGAGCGCGACGGCGATGTCATTGGCCGACTTGACCGCCACAACCTTGATGGCATCCTCGACCGAAAGCGATTGGCCCGGCGCAAGGCCCAGCTTGGAGGGGCGTTGGCTGGCGGCATGGGAGGAGATGACCACCCGATCATCGGGACGGAGCCGACCGGCTTCAAGCGCGTCGAAGACCAGGTAAAGCGTCATCACCTTCGTGATCGATGCAGGATGACGGATCGCGGTCGCCTGTTCGGCGTAGATAATTTCGTTGGTTCCGGCGTCCATCAAAACGGTGGCGAAGCGTGGAAGGCCCAGCGGACTCGCCGCGGCAACCGGCGTGACGGACAGCCCCATGGATGTACAGCTGAGAGCGATGGCCGCAGCGGCGTGACCGAAGATCGTCTTGAGCATCATCCAGCCCCCTCTGTTACCGACCAGACGAGACTGAATCTAAACGATAAATGCAGATCGAGACAGGCAGGCGGCAGCTGTGGCCGCTGCCGTTCGACTCGTTTTGGGCACAGTCTGACTCGATTTCAGGCAAGGTCGATCTTGTCCGCGTAGATCAGCCGGCCCGGACCGAGGCGATCCATTACCAGCGCGAGATCGGATTCGCCAAAGGCGAAGCAGCCTTCCGAACGACCGAGTTTCCCATGCTGGGCGATCATCGCCTTTTCGGCATACCAGGCGCCATGGATCACGACCGCACGTGCCCGGGCGTTGCTGTTGGTCGGGTCGAGCCCATCTATGCGACGCGAACGGCCGTGATTGCCGACATATTCCTCAGCGGTAACGAAGGCGCCGCTCGACGAGGCTGCCGAACCGGGCTGATTGGAGAAGCGTTGCAGCCACCCGGTGTGGTTCGGATCGGAACCACGGCCATGGGCGACTAGCAGGCTCGTCACCTTGCCAGATGCGACATCCAGCATATGAAAGCGCGGCGAAGATGACGCGGCATCAAAGTCGCAAATCCCGATGACGTCGCGATAGCGAATGCGGCCGATATGCCGGCTCATCGCTGCCAGGGCGCGCTGCCGGACATCGCTGCGAAGAGCGGGCCCCGACGAAAGCGGAGCAGCCAGAAGGCGATTGCCTCCGGCCAGTCCTGCGCCAGCCACCAAACCAGCACTTAGGAGCGCGCGCCGGCTTACCGGCGTCATCGAAACATTTTGCAACTGCCCAACCCGCTATGAAGATCGTGATGACCTTTACATAGCGGACAAGGTTAATTTTTACATTGGCATAAACCGCACTTGTTCCGTCACGGTTCTGTGTCGGTCCCTTTCCTTGCACGATTCATCGCTGCGTTGCGGAAAGGATGTCGTTTCACTTGCCATCATGTTTAGCGCGACGCCATGACCGCAGCGCGTCCCGGAGCATCGCCGAGCTTGGCGATGAGGGCGTCATCGCGCTTATAGGGATCACCGATGCGCGTGACCCGTCCATCGGGAGTCGCTTCAAGCGTGAAATAGGTCAGATAGACCGGGATGCTCCGTTGAAGCTGGAAGACCTTGGTCTTCGATGGATCTGTCAGGGCATCGTCGATTTGCATTTCGTCATGCAGCAGCGCCGCGAGGCCCTCGATGTTCTCCACCCGAATGCACCCGTGACTCAGCGCTCGGTTCTCGCGGCTGAACACGCTGTGGTTAGGTGTATCGTGCAGATAGATCGCATCCGGATTGGGCATATCGATCTTGATCCGCCCCAGAGCATTGGTCGGCCCGGGCGCCTGCCAAAGCATCTTATTTCCGCCGTAGGTCTTCCACTGAAATCCCCGGCCCTTCGGCATGCCCTTGCTCGAGATGCTCTTGGGCACTGTCCAACTTGGATTGGCCACGATGGATTGCGCGTGCAGCAAGAGTTGCGGCGTGGGGGTGCGCGGCGAGCCAACAACGACGTTGTAGCTGGCCCTCTCCATACCGTCCGACACGACGCTCAGCCGATAGGACGGGATGTTCACGTACAGATAATTCTGCCCGAGATCGCGTGGCATCCAGCGCCACCGCTCCAGATTGGCCCTGATCTCCGCGCGCTCGCTCTGATCGACGGCGTTGGCGTAGGCGGCTTTCAGTGCTGCATAGCGTTCGTCGGTGGGAAGGAGGCTGTTCAGCCATTTGTCGATTCGGTGGGCCGACAACGCACCTTCGAGCCCGGCAGCAAGTTCGGTGGGTCCCATTGGTACGGGCATTTTCCAGTCGAAGCGGGTCTTGTCTTCAATGGTCCCGTTGGCGAAATCATTGGCCAGCGCTAGGGCTACGCCGTGCGCGAGGGCGTCGATTCCGGGTCCGGTGCGGCCGTCCGCTACAGCCTGTCGAAGCGGAGCGACGGCATAGATGGTCGGATCCAACCCTTCGTGGACGCTCGATTCTACGGCCCGGAGCAGGTCCTGGATATCTGCCGTGGACCAACGCGCTTCCGGGGCAGCTTGGACCGCCGCAGGGCCGGCCGTCCCCTCGGCCGTAGTACCAGCGGGGGCCACCCCGTCGAAGCACAGGGCCATTACCGCGACCAAAGGAAGGGCGGCGAGGAGACGAACCGGCTGCAGCGGGCGTCGGGCGGGGCGCGCATAGGCCCGGCCCGCTCCGAAAAGATTGGGTTTCTTGGTGCCGATACTCGACATGGCGGACCTCCCAGACTGTTCAAGGAAAAAACGTGCGGCCTTTCCATTTGATCCTTGACAAGTTCAAAAATACCGATCCGGACATGCGGAACCATGGCATCGTCAAAGCGTGCGAGCCTTGGGAGATGTTCAAAATGGAGGCCGTATGATTCTCGCCATGACCAGCTGTCCGACAGCAGGGGAGGCTGACCTGATCGCAAGCGCACTGGTCGAAGAGCGATTGGCGGCCTGCGTACAGATCTTGCCCGTGCGCAGCGTCTATCGCTGGTCGGGGGAAATCGAACGCGCCGATGAGTGGGCTCTGCAGATCAAGACGCGCGAGGCTCTCGCCGATGCCGTTCGTGACAGGATCGTCGCCCTGCACAGCTATGATCTGCCGGAATTCATGATCGTCCAGGTGGCCGGCGCATCACCAGGCTATGCCGCATGGGTTGGAGCTGAAACGGAGGTCGGCGCCCGTTAAGCGATACCGCAGATGTTTGCCCTGCCAGATCGCGACCTTGCGGGCGATCGATGTCCGGTGCAGGCCTCCCGCTGCGCCGGTTGACCCGATCCGACTCCTTCTCTATAGGCGCGCCCTTGCTCGGAGACGGTCCGCCGACTCCGGGTGAGCTTGAACATTGCCGTTGCGTGTGATGGCCCGGGGGGTCTGGTTAGACCGCCGGGGTCTTCGTGCATTTTCGCTTTGCAGCATTGTGCTGTGGGTGGAAGGCGATTCGGGCATCGGTAAAGTAACTCTCAGAGGTGAAGGGCTTCATGCCGACGATCAATCAGCTGATCCGCAAGGGTCGGGAACCGCAGAAGGCCAAGTCGAAGGTCCCTGCGATGGAAAAGAACCCGCAGAAGCGCGGCGTTTGCACGCGCGTCTACACGACGACCCCGAAGAAGCCGAACTCGGCGCTGCGCAAGGTGGCCAAGGTCCGCCTGACCAACAGCCGCGAAGTGATCAGCTATATTCCGGGCGAAGGCCATAACCTCCAGGAGCACTCGGTGGTCCTGATCCGCGGCGGCCGTGTGCGCGACCTTCCAGGTGTGCGTTACCACGTTCTTCGCGGCGTGCTCGACACGCAGGGTGTCAAGGATCGCAAGCAGAGCCGTTCGAAGTACGGCGCCAAGCGTCCCAAGTAAGAGGTAGATCGAAATGGCTCGTCGTCGCCGTCCAGAAAAGCGCGAAATCCTTCCCGATCCGAAGTTTGGGGATGTCGTGCTCAGCAAGTTCATGAACAGCGTGATGCTCGACGGCAAGAAGTCCGTCGCCGAAGGCATCGTATATGGTGCGCTGGAAACCATCGAGACCCGCGCCAAGCGCGAGCCGCTCGGCGTTTTCCATGATGCGCTCAACAATGTGAAGCCGGGCATCGAGGTCCGCAGCCGCCGTGTCGGTGGTGCGACCTATCAGGTTCCCGTCGAAGTCCGTCCGGAGCGCTCGCAGGCTCTGGCCATTCGTTGGCTCATCAACGCAGCGCGCTCGCGCTCGGAGCACACCATGGCCGGCCGTCTTTCGGGCGAGCTGATGGATGCCGCGAACAACCGTGGCAATGCGGTCAAGAAGCGTGAGGACACGCACCGCATGGCCGAGGCGAACCGCGCCTTCAGCCACTACCGCTGGTAACAATCCTGTCCATATCGTCGGGGTAGGGGAGACCGCTTCCCACCCCGACATCGGAGTTTTCAGATCATGGCCCGCAGCCACCCGCTCGCCAAATATCGCAACATCGGCATCATGGCGCACATCGATGCCGGCAAGACGACCACGACCGAGCGTATCCTTTATTACACCGGCAAGTCGTACAAGATCGGCGAAGTCCATGAAGGCACCGCCACCATGGACTGGATGGAGCAGGAGCAGGAGCGCGGCATCACGATCACGTCCGCCGCGACGACCTGCTTCTGGAACGACCACCGGATCAACATCATCGACACGCCCGGACACGTCGACTTCACCATCGAGGTCGAGCGTTCGCTGCGCGTCCTCGACGGCGCTGTCGCCTGCTTCGACGGCGTCGCCGGCGTCGAGCCGCAGTCGGAGACTGTCTGGCGGCAGGCCGAGAAGTACAAGGTCCCGCGGATGTGCTTCGTAAACAAGCTCGACCGCACCGGTGCCAATTTCGACATGTGCGTGGGCATGATCAAGGAGCGCCTCGGCGCCCGCCCGGCCGTTCTGTATCTCCCGATCGGTCTGGAGAGCCAGTTCAAGGGGCTTGTCGACCTGGTCAACAACAACGCGATCATCTGGCTCGAAGAGAGCCTGGGCGCCAAGTTCGAGATCCGCGAGATTCCCGAGGAGCTCCAGGAAGCGGCTGCGGTCGCGCGCGCCGAGCTCATCGAGATCGCGGTCGAGCAGGACGACGAGGCGATGGAAGCCTATCTCGAAGGCACCGAGCCGGACGCTGAAAAGCTCAAGAGCCTGATCCGCAAGGGTACGCTCAACTTCTCGTTCGTCCCGGTCCTTTGCGGCTCTGCGTTCAAGAACAAGGGTGTTCAGCCGCTGCTCGACGCCGTCGTCGACTATCTGCCGAGCCCGCTCGACATTCCTGATGTGCAGGGCGTCAAGCTCGACGGCGAGACCCCGGACACGCGTCCGGCGGACGATAGCGCGCCGATGTCGGCGCTGGCCTTCAAGATCATGAACGACCCGTTCGTCGGCTCGCTCACCTTCGCGCGCATCTATTCGGGCAAGCTCGAAAAGGGCACTTTCCTGAACAGCGTGAAGGACAAGAAGGAAAAGATCGGCCGCATGCTGCTGATGCATGCGAACAGCCGCGAGGACATCGATGAAGCCTATGCCGGCGACATCGTTGCTCTGGCGGGTCTCAAGGAGACCACCACCGGCGACACGCTGTGCTCGCCGAGCGCGCCGATCATCCTCGAGCGCATGGAGTTCCCGGACCCCGTCATCGAGTTGTCGGTCGAGCCGAAGACCAAGGCCGACCAGGAGAAGATGGGCATCGCGCTCAATCGTCTCGCCGCCGAGGATCCCTCGTTCCGCGTCTCGACCGACCATGAGTCGGGCCAGACGATCATCAAGGGCATGGGCGAACTCCACCTCGAGATTCTCGTCGACCGCATGCGTCGCGAGTTCAAGGTCGAGGCGAATGTCGGTGCTCCGCAGGTCGCCTATCGCGAATATCTGAAGAAGCCGGTCGAACTGGTCTACACCCACAAGAAGCAGTCGGGTGGCTCGGGTCAGTTCGGTGAAGTCAAGGTGCAGGTCAAGCCGGGCGAGCGTGGCTCGGGCTTCGTCTTCATCGACGAGATCAAGGGCGGCAACATTCCGCGCGAGTACATCCCGTCGGTTGAGAAGGGCATGCGCGAGACCTCCGAGGGCGGTTCGCTGATCGGCTTCCCGATCGTCGACGTCGAGGTTCACCTGATTGACGGTAAGTATCACGACGTGGACTCGTCGGCCCTGGCCTTCGAAATCACCGGTCGTGGTGCAATGCGCGAGGCGGCCCAGAAGGCCGGCATCACCATCCTCGAGCCGATCATGAAGGTCGAGGTCGTGACCCCGGAAGATTATCTGGGTGATGTCATCGGCGACATGAACAGCCGTCGTGGCCAGATCCAGGGCACCGACAGCCGCGGCAACGCACAGGTCGTCGAGGCGATGGTCCCGCTCGCGAACATGTTCGGCTATGTGAACCAGCTGCGCTCGTTCACCCAGGGCCGTGCCCAGTACACGATGCAGTTCTCGCATTATGACGAAGTGCCCGCCAACGTTGCCGAGGAAGTCAAGGCAAAGCTGGCATAATCCGAAATTTGTGGTTATGGGCGCGTCCGCATCGGGCGGCGCGTCCAGCAATTGATTCGAAGAGAAGAGGCAAAAAATGGCTAAGGCTAAGTTTGAGCGGAACAAGCCGCACTGCAATATCGGCACCATCGGCCACGTCGACCACGGCAAGACGTCGCTCACGGCAGCCATCACCAAGGTCCTCGCCGAGACCGGCGGCGCGACCTTCGTCGACTACGCCAACATCGACAAGGCTCCGGAAGAGCGCGAGCGCGGCATCACCATCTCGACCGCGCACGTCGAGTATGAGACCGCCCAGCGCCACTATGCGCACGTCGACTGCCCGGGCCACGCCGACTATGTGAAGAACATGATCACCGGCGCCGCTCAGATGGACGGCGGCATCCTGGTCGTGTCGGCCACCGACGGCCCGATGCCGCAGACCCGCGAGCACATTCTGCTCGCCCGTCAGGTCGGTGTTCCGGCTCTGGTCGTGTTCATGAACAAGGTGGACATGGTCGACGACGAAGAGATCCTGGAACTCGTCGAGCTCGAGGTTCGCGAGCTGCTGTCGTCCTACGAGTTCCCGGGCGACGACATCCCCGTCATCAAGGGTTCGGCTCTTTGCGCTCTCGAAGGCAAGAAGCCCGAGATCGGCCATGACGCCGTTCTCGAACTGATGCGCGCCGTCGACGAGTACATCCCGCAGCCGGAGCGTCCGCTCGACCGTCCGTTCCTGATGCCGATCGAAGACGTGTTCTCGATCTCGGGTCGCGGTACCGTCGTCACCGGCCGTGTCGAGACCGGCATGGTCAAGGTCGGCGAAGAAGTCGAGATCGTCGGCATCAAGGACACCCGCAAGACCACCGTCACGGGCGTCGAGATGTTCCGCAAGCTGCTCGACAGCGGCCAGGCGGGCGACAACATCGGCGCGCTGCTCCGCGGCGTCGGCCGTGAAGAGGTCGAGCGTGGTCAGGTTCTGGCCAAGCCGGGTTCGATCACGCCGCACACCGAGTTCTCGTCGGAAGTCTACGTTCTGTCGAAGGAAGAGGGTGGCCGTCATACGCCGTTCTTCGCCAACTACCGTCCGCAGTTCTACTTCCGTACCACGGACGTCACCGGCACCGTCGAGCTGCCTGAGGGCACCGAGATGGTCATGCCCGGCGACAACGTGAAGCTCGGCGTCAAGCTCATTGCTCCGATCGCGATGGAAGAAGGTCTTCGCTTCTCGATCCGTGAAGGCGGCCGCACCGTCGGCGCCGGGGTTGTCAGCTCGATCTCGAAGTAATATAGACGCTGTCGAAACGGGCCGGCCGGCCCCCTCGGGGGTCGGCCGGTTCGCTTTTGTCATAGGTTAGAAGGCGGCACTTTCGCCGCACGGCTCTTTCGCATCGGTGCAGGACATGGAAACGCAGAATATCCGTATTCGCCTCAAGGCTTTCGATCATCGTGTGCTCGATCAGGCCACTGGCGACATCGCAGACACCGCCCGCCGTACCGGCGCGCTCATCCGTGGCCCGATCCCGTTGCCCACCCGCATCGAGAAGTTCACCGTGAACCGCGGTCCTCACATCGACAAGAAGTCGCGTGAGCAGTTCGAGGTGCGCACCTACAAGCGTCTCCTGGACATCGTCCAGCCGACCCCGCAGACCGTCGACGCACTAATGAAGCTCGACCTCGCGGCAGGTGTTGATGTCGAGATCAAACTGGCCTAAAGGGCCTGCAGCGCGCGGGAGTCGAATCGCTCCCGCGCTTCTCGTTTTTCCGGCCGGTCGGCCTGGATGACGAACTGACAGGGATACCGACCGCGATCCTTCTGGGTCCGGTGTCCGAGTCCCCGCCATTCGCAGAAATGCGGAACTCCGGCCCTGGCGGGGGCTATGTCTGATTTGGGCTGGGGGCTCCGGTTGACGCCGGGGCTTTTTTCGTGGGCACGCTCGCCGCTAACGCGAGCCTCTGTTGTGGAAGGAACGGATCATGCGCACAGGCGTGATCGCTAAGAAGATGGGTATGACCCGCCTGTTCCAGGAAGATGGCCGGCACGTTCCGGTTACTGTCCTGGCGCTGGAAAATGTTCAGGTTGTCGCCCGCCGTGAGATGGATCGTGACGGTTATGTCGCGGTGCAGCTCGGTGCCGGTTCGGCGAAGCCGAAGAATCTCTCGAAGCCGGAGCGCGGCCATTTCGGCAAGGCCGAAGTGGAGCCGAAGGCGATCCTCGCCGAGTTCCGCGTGTCGGAAGACGGCCTGCTGGACGTTGGCGCCGAAATCTCGGCGGACCATTTCGTCCCGGGTCAGCTCGTCGACATCTCCGGCAAGACCCAGGGTAAGGGTTTCGCCGGCGGTATGAAGCGCTGGGGCTTCGGTGGTCTGCGTGCGACGCACGGCGTGTCGGTCTCGCACCGCTCGCTCGGCTCGACCGGTCAGCGCCAGGATCCGGGCAAGGTCTTCAAGAACAAGAAGATGGCCGGTCACATGGGTGACAAGCAGCGCACCCAGCAGAACCTCGAAATCGTGCAGACCGACGCTGAGCGCGGCCTGCTCTTCGTCAAGGGCTCGGTCCCCGGTTCGAAGGGTGGATGGCTCCTCGTGAAGGATGCGGTCAAGGTTCCGGCCCACAAGGACCTGCCTTTCCCGGCCGGCCTGAAGGTCGCTGCCAACAGCAACGGCGCGCCTGCCGAGACGCCTGCGGAAGATGCCGCGGCTCCTGCGGCCACCGATGGCCAGGAGGGCTGATAGATGAAGATCAAGGTCCAGACCCTCGACGCTGCGGCGTCGGGCGACATCGAGCTCAACGACGAGATCTTCGCCGTCGAGCCGCGCGCCGACATCCTGCATCGCGTCGTCACCTGGCAGCTTCACAACCGTCGGGCTCCGGCTCGTGCGGCTCGTGAGCGCAGCGACGTGGCTCGCACCGGCAAGAAGTTCGGTCGCCAGAAGGGCGGCGGTACGGCTCGTCACGGCGATCGTCGCGCTCCGATCTTCATCGGCGGCGGCAAGGCCCACGGTCCCCGCGCTCGTGTGTTCGAGAGCAGCCTGAACAAGAAGGTTCGTGCACTCGGCCTCAAGATGGCGCTTTCGAGCAAGGCCAAGGACGGCAAGCTCCTCGTTCTCGACACGCTCGAGCTCAAGGATGCGAAGACCAAGGCGCTGATCGACAAGATCGGCAAGCTGGGCTTCGGTGCCACCGCGCTGGTGATTGACGGCGACGCCGTCGACAACGGCTTCCAGCTCGCTGCTTCGAACATCCGTTCGGTCAACGTGCTGCCGGCGATCGGCGCGAACGTCTATGACATTCTGAAGCATGAGACGCTGGTGCTGACGCGCGCGGCCGTCGAGAAGCTGGAGGCGCGCTTCAATGGCTAAGAACGACACCGTGGTGGATAACCGCCACTATGACGTGGTGCGCAAGCCCCACATCACCGAAAAGACGACGCTGCTTTCCGAGCACAACGCCGTGGTTTTCCAGGTCGCCAATGACGCGACCAAGCCGGAGATCAAGGCTGCGGTCGAGGCGCTGTTCAACGTCAAGGTTACTGGCGTGAACACGATCGTCTCGAAGGGCAAGACGAAGCGCTGGAAGGGTGCTCCCTACAAGCGCTCCGACGTGAAGAAGGCGATCGTGACGCTGGCCGAAGGCCAGTCCATCGACGTGACGACGGGAATCTGACGCCATGGCGCTGAAGCATTACAACCCGACGAGCCCGGCCCGCCGCGGCCTGATCCTCGTCGACAAGTCGTCGCTGCACAAGGGCAAGCCCGTCAAGGCGCTGACCGAAGGCAAGCGCAAGTCGGGCGGCCGCAACAACATGGGCCACGCCACGGCGCGCGGCATCGCGGGCGGCCACAAGCAGAAGTATCGCATCGTCGACTTCAAGCGTCGCAAGTGGGACCAGCCCGCGACCGTTGAGCGTCTGGAATATGACCCCAACCGCTCGGCGTTCATCGCCCTCGTCAAGTATGAAGACGGCGAGCTCGCCTACATCCTGGCTCCGCAGCGTCTTGCGGCCGGAGACGTCATCGTCGCCGCCAAGAAGACCGACACCAAGCCGGGCAATGCGATGGAAATCGGTCAGGCTCCGGTTGGCACCATCGTCCACAATGTGGAGATGAAGCCGGGCAAGGGCGGGCAGATCGCTCGTGCGGCAGGCACCTATGTGCAGATCGTCGGTCGCGACAAGGGCATGGTGATGGTTCGCCTCAACTCGGGCGAGCAGCGCTACATCCGCTCGGATTGCATGTGCACCGTCGGTGCCGTGTCGAACCCGGATAACGCCAACCAGAACCTCGCGAAAGCTGGTCGGAACCGCTGGCTGGGCAAGCGTCCGCTGACCCGCGGCGTTGCGAAGAACCCGGTCGACCACCCGCACGGTGGTGGTGAAGGCCGCACTTCGGGTGGTCGTCACCCGGTCACCCCGTGGGGCAAGCCTACCAAGGGTGCGCGGACCCGCCACAACAAGGCGACCGACAAGTTCATCATCCGTTCGCGCCACGCGAAGAAGAAGAGGTAATCCATGGCCCGTTCCGTCTGGAAAGGTCCGTTCGTCGATCTCCACCTTCTCCGGAAGGCGGAGGCCGCTCAGGACGGTGGCGCGCGCGCTCCGATCAAGACCTGGTCGCGTCGTTCGACCATCTTGCCGCAGTTCGTTGGTCTGACGTTCAGCGTCTACAACGGCCGCAAGTTCGTGCCGGTCTCGGTCTCCGAGGAAATGGTTGGTCACAAGCTGGGTGAATTCGCGCCGACGCGCTATTTCCCCGGCCACGCTGACAAGAAGGGTAAGCGCTGATGTCGAAGCCCGCAGCTCCGCGTCGCGTCGGTGAGAAGGAGGCCCTTGCGGTCGCCACCACCGTTCGCGGCAGCCCGTACAAGCTCAACCTCGTCGCCGGTCTCATCCGCGGCAAGTCGGCTGGTGACGCGCTCAACATCCTGGCCTTCTCGAAGAAGGCCATGGCGGTCGACGTCCGCAAGGTGCTCCAGAGCGCCATCGCGAACGCCGAGAACAACCACAACCTCGACGTCGACGCGCTCGTCGTGAAGGAAGCCTCGGTCGGCAAGTCGATCGTGATGAAGCGCTTCGCCACGCGCGGTCGCGGCAAGTCGACCCGCATCATCAAGCCGTTCGCGCGCCTCCGGGTCGTCGTGCGCGAGCAGCAGGAAGAGGCTGAATAATATGGGTCAGAAGTCGAACCCGATCGGCATGCGGTTGCAGATCAACCGCACCTGGGACAGCCGTTGGTATGCCGACGGTCAGGACTATGGTCGTCTGCTGCTCGAGGATCTCAAGATCCGGAAGTACATCCTGAAGACCATCCCGCAGGCGGCGATCTCCAAGGTCGTCATCGAGCGTCCTGCCAAGCTGTGCCGCATCTCCGTTTATGCCGCTCGTCCGGGTGTCATCATCGGCAAGAAGGGCGCGGACATCGAGAAGCTGCGCCGAGCGCTCGGCAAGATGACCTCTTCGGACGTCTCGCTGAACATCGTTGAGATCCGCAAGCCGGAGATCGACGCGAAGCTCGTCGCACAGGGTGTTGCCGATCAGCTCGAGCGTCGCATCGCCTTTCGTCGCGCGATGAAGCGTGCGGTCCAGTCCGCTCTGCGTCTCGGCGCAGAGGGCATCCGCATCACCTGCGCCGGCCGTCTGGGCGGCGCGGAAATCGCGCGCACCGAATGGTATCGTGAGGGCCGGGTGCCGCTGCACACGCTCCGCGCGAATGTCGACTATGCCGAAGC